>Ga0214473_10003445_pt1 | contig 19204 bp, 15 predicted proteins | sample RVTome_7_FD_203509 | JGI IMG/M metagenome (GOLD analysis project Ga0214473, IMG submission 203509) | Soil microbial communities from uranium-contaminated site in the Upper Colorado River Basin, Wyoming, United States - RVT98D197 | ecosystem: Environmental > Terrestrial > Soil > Contaminated >... | reverse complement strand
CCGTGATGCTGAATCTGATGCTCAACAGCGTCACGGCCATCGCCGCCGCCGGCCGGATCGGCATTGACCTGAGCCTTGGGCCGGAGGGCTCGCTCGACATCCGCGTGTCCGACAACGGTCGCGGCATCAAGGACGCTCAGCTCGGCCAGATTTTTCATCCGTTCTTCTCGACGAAAAAGAACGGAACCGGGCTCGGCTTATCTATCTGCCGGAAGATCATCGCCGCCCACGGCGGAGCGATTTCGGTTCTAAGCCAGGAAGGCGTCGGGACGACCTTTCTTATCCGCGTCCCGCGCCGCCGGCCCGCCGCCTGACCATGTCCAGAAAAAAGATTCTTGTCATCGACGACGACCGCCTGATCCGCTGGACCCTCCGGGAAAAATTCGAGGCCTGGGGCTATGGCGTCAGCGAGGCAGAAACGGGTGCGGACGGCGTCCGCGCCGCCGCCGCGGGAACGCCGGATCTCGTCCTCCTCGACATCAAACTGCCCGACGGTAAAGGGACCGATTTCCTGGAGGAGCTTCGCCGGTCCTGGCCCGACCTTCCCGTGATCATGATCACGGCTTTCGGCGTGATCGAGGACGTCGTGACCGCGATGCGCCGCGGTGCCTACGATTTCGTGACGAAACCGTTCGATGACCCGAAGCTGCAGAGCACGGTGGCCCACGCCCTGGAAGCGGCTTCGCTCAAAATAAAGATCGCTGCCTTCCGGGAGAGGGAAAAAAATATCCGTCTTCCCGGCCAAATCGTCGGCGTGACCCCGGTCATGTTCCGCCTCCTCGACATGGCCAGGACGGTCGCCGAAAGCGAGACGTCCATCGTCCTTCTCGAAGGAGAAAGCGGGACGGGAAAGGACCTCCTCGCCCAGATGATCCATCAGTGGAGCCGCCGGAGAGAGGCGCCGTTCCTGGCGATCAACTGCTCGGCCATCCCTGGCGCCCTTCTCGAAAGCGAACTTTTCGGCTACGAGAGGGGAGCGTTCACCGATGCTAAAAACCAGAAGCGGGGCCTGGTCGAGCTCGCCGACGAAGGAACCCTTTTTCTGGACGAGATCGGAAGCCTCGACCTGTCCCTTCAGGCCAAGCTCCTCCGCTTCCTGGAAACGCATTCGTTCAGGCGCGTCGGCGGCCTGCGGGACCTCGAGGTCGATATCAGGGTGATCGCGGCGACAAACCAGGATCTCGAGGATTTGTCCCGGCAAGACAAATTCCGGAAGGATCTGTTCTACCGGTTGAACGTCTGTCCCCTCCGTCTTCCCATCCTGGCCGAACGGCGGGACGATATCCTTCCATTGACCCGCCACTTCATCGCTCTCTATAACGCCAAGTTCAACAAGAACATCCAGGGATTGGAGCCCGAGGCGGAACGGATTTTTCTGGCCTACGGCTGGCCGGGGAACGTCCGCGAGCTGAAAAACGCGATCGAGCGGGCGATGATCTTCGAAGACCAACCGTTGATTTCCGCGAAGCACCTGCCCATTCGGTTGGACGGGGGCGAGGCCCCGCGCCGCGAAACGTCGTCCAGCCCCGCCGGAGCCGGCGCCCTGTCTCTTCCCGAAGCCGAAAAAAAATTGATCCTTGAAGCCATGGCCAAGGCGCAGGGGAATAAATCGAGGGCGGCGACTCTCTTGGGGATCAGCCGCGACGCGCTGCGGTATAAGCTCAAGAAGATGGACAGCAGTTCTTCCGCCTGAACGACGAGGGGAGAACGGCCGGCGGGGCCAGAGGCTATTTCGGTTTTCCCTTCTTTTTCGTCGCCGCTATCTTTTTATCGCTGATCTCGAGGACGTCCTGGAGAGTGATCGTCTCGAAGTAATTCCTCAGGAGATCGGTCGCCCCTTTCCAGATTTCATGGGTTCCGCAGCTCTTGATCTTTTCGCAAAAGCTTTCGTCTTCCAGGCACTCGACCAGGCTGCACGTTCCCTCCAGGGCGTAGAGGATGTCGCAGACCTTGATCTCGGACGGCTTCCTGCCCAGCGTATAACCGCCGCCGGCCCCGCGGATGCTCTTGACGAGCTTGCCGATTTTGAGGGGAATGATGATCTGTTCGAGGTAGCGGAGGGAAATCCCTTCTTCCTCGGAGACGTTTTTGAGGATGATCGCTTTCTGGCTGTTTTTATAATGGCGGGCGAGATTGACCATCAGGCGGGTCCCGTAGCGACCCTTTGTCGAGAGCTTGATCATACCTAGCTCCTTCGATGGAATCGAGACTCAAACCTTATGCGTAGTCATTCTAATGTAAAAGACGGCTAATATCAACATGATTTTATAGGAATTATCGAATTAGTTGGGATTGGAGCGGGCCCGGAGCGGAGCCTGACGGCCCATTTTTTCCGTTTTCTCCCCGGCGGCGGTCGAAGGCTTTAACAGCGCGACGCCTTGACTCTTCTTAAGCCCGGTTGTATCCTAACTTGTCATTATCTTCCTCGCCTTAGGAATCACTCATGTCCAAAGACATCTTGCTCGGTGATGAAGCGGCAGCTCTCGGCGCCGTGCACGCAGGCCTGACCGCGGCCTATTCGTATCCCGGCACGCCCGCTTCGGAAATCATGGAATATCTGATACGGACGTCCCGCGGCGGGACGCCGTTTAAAGCCGCCTGGTCGGTCAACGAGAAGACGGCGTTCGAGGAAGCCCTCGGCGTCTCCTTTTCCGGGAAACGGGCGATGGTCTCGATGAAGCATGTCGGGCTGAACGTGGCCGCCGACCCGTTCATGAGCGCCGCTCTCACCGGGGCCAACGGCGGCCTGGTCGTCGCCGTGGCCGACGACCCGGGCATGCACAGCTCTCAAAACGAGCAAGACAGCCGTTTCTACGCTCAATTCGCCCAGATTCCTTGCCTCGAACCGGCCGACCATCAGGAAGCCTACGACCTGGCCCGCGAAGCTTTCGAGATCTCCGAGAAGTTTGAATTACCGGTTATGCTCCGGCTGGTAACGCGCTTGTCGCATAGCCGCGGCGCCGTCCGGACGCGCGAACCTCGCGGCCAGAACGCCCCGCGCATCGGGGCCCGCCAATGCTGGACTCTGCTTCCAACCAATGCCCGGGCTCAGTTCGGGAAGGTTCTCGACCGCCAGCCCGAAATCCAGAAATTTCTCGAGACTCCGCCCTACAACCGGCTTGACGTCAATTCGGGAAGCGGCCGGCTGGGCATCATCGCTTCCGGAATCGGATACAATTATGTTCTCGAAAATGTCGGGAATTGGGAGGAGATCCCCCCGATTCTCAAGGTTTCGGCCTATCCGCTTCCGGAGAAGCTCATTCGCCAGCTCGTTGAACGCGTGGATTCCCTTCTCGTCGTCGAAGAGGGCTTCCCCTTCATCGAGCGGGCAATCAAGGGCATGTTCGGAATCCACGGGAAAACTGTCGTCGGCAAGCTGAGCGGCCAGCTGCCCTTAGCCGGGGAGCTGACTCCCGAGACCGTTCGCCGCGCCCTCGACCTGAAGCCGCTCGAGCACCGCGTCCAGGGCGATTTCAAGCCGGCGGGCCGGCCGCCGCAACTCTGCGTCGGATGCCCGCACGCCGATACGTTCAAGGTCCTGAACAAAGCCCTGGAGAACTTCGACCAGCGCAGCATTTTCAGCGACATCGGCTGTTATACCCTGGGATATTTCCCTCCCTACAACGCCGTCGATTCCTGCGTTTGCATGGGCGCGAGCATCGGCATGGCCAAAGGAGCGGCCGAGGTTGGACTCTTCCCCGCCATTGCCGTCATCGGCGATTCGACGTTCGGCCATTCCGGGATCACGGCCCTTCTCAGCGCGGCCGCGGCCAAGACGAATATGGTCGTCGTCATCCTTGACAATGACACGGTGGCCATGACCGGCGGCCAACCGAGCTTCGCCGCGGGTGAGCGGCTGCTTCGAATCGTCGAAGGCGTGGGCGTGGCCAAGGATCATATCCGGGTGATCACGCCCTTGCCCAAGTTCCTCGAATCCAATGTCCGCGTTCTCCAGGAAGAAATCGCTTATTCCGGATTGTCCGTGGTCGTCGCCGTCCGCGAATGCCTGGAAGAAGCCAAAAAGAAAAACCGGAGGGAGGCATGACCGATCGCCCCAAGCAGGACATTATCCTGGCCGGGGTCGGCGGACAGGGGATCCTGTCGATCGCTTTCATCATCGACAACGCCGCCCTCAAGGAAGGATTCAACATTAAACAGGCCGAGGTTCACGGGATGGCTCAGCGGGGAGGCGCGGTCCAATCCCATCTCCGGCTCTCGAAAAACAAGATCTGGAGCGACCTCATCCCCCGCGGCGAGGCGGACCTTCTCCTCAGCGTCGAGCCCCTTGAGGCGCTTCGCTATGTGGAAGATCTTCGGCCCGACGGAAGGATCGTGACATCGAGCGCGCCCTATGCCAATATCCCCGACTACCCCGAAATCGGGATGGTCCTCGAGCGGATCCGAAAGATCGAGGGAAGCGTGATCGTCGATTCGGAAAGGCTGGCCAAAGAGGCGGGCTCGAGCCGGACCCAAAACACGGTCATGCTCGGCGCCGCGGCCAGATATCTCATCGTGAAAGAAGAAAGCCTCCTCGAGTTTATCCGGCTTCTGTTCGAGCCGAAAGGGGAGAAGGTTCTCGGTCCCAACCTCAAAGCCTTTGACCTCGGCCGCAAAGCCGCAGGATAAGGAATGGGGACGACGAGTTTGGAGATCCTGGCCGCGCTCCGCGCCTGCTCAAGAGTCTCCCGGACATATCGGAGCGGATGATGATCATCGACTTTAAAAAGATCGATCGAATCTTCGACGGAGCCGAAAAGGATAACCGCTCTTTTCTTTTCGAGCACGAGGTCTACGCCTTGCTCTCCGCCGCGGGCATCAAAACGCCGCAATGGAGATTCATCCCGGCGGGCCGCCGCGTCACCCGGAAGGATCTTGTCGGATTGAACCCTGGCGGCCTCGTCCTGAAAGTCGTTTCCCCGCTCGTCCAGCATAAAACGGACGTCGGAGGCGTGGCCTTCGCCGCGAGCAATGCGACCGCGGTCAACACGGCAATCGATAAAATGTTAAAAGATGTCCCGCCGCGTTTTCTGGCCTGGTCCGGAACGCACTACCCGCCCGCTTCGTCTAAAGCGGCGATGTCCGCCGACATCCGACGAAGCATCCGCGGCATTCTCCTCTGTGAGAAAGTCGATTTCGACAAGATCGGTTTCGGCACGGAGCTCCTGGTCGGCGTTCGGAATTCAAGGGAATTCGGTCCGGTCGTCACCGCCGGGGCCGGAGGCGTTGAAGTCGAATATTGGAATGAGCGAATCAAGGCCGGCCAGGCCGTCTCGATCGTCTCAGCCCATCTGGTAAAAAAAGAAGATATCGCGCCCCGACTCAAACCGCTCGCCGTCTACGACAAGCTGGTTAAACCGTTCAGGGGCCGGCCCGCTGTCCTTAAGGAGGCCGCCCTCGCCGAAACGGTCTATCGCCTGGCCCGCCTGGCCGCCCATTATTCGCCGTTCGGCCGAAGCCGACGCGTCATCGAAGAATTGGAAGTGAATCCCTTCGTCGCGCGCTCCGGGTCCCTCGTTCCTCTCGACGGCCTCTGCCGTTTTTCTCGGGAACGGGTGCATATCGCCGCTCGCCCAGTCGCCGCTATCTCCTTTCTCCTCCATCCCGCGTCGATCGCGATCATCGGGGTTTCCGAGAGGATGAACATGGGACATATCATCCTCAACAATATCCTGAACCGGGGATTTCCCCGGGAGAAGGTCTTTGTCGTCAAACCCGGGATGGAACGGATAGAGGGCTGCCTCTGCGTTCCCGACGTGGCTTCGCTTCCTGAAACCGTGGACCTGTTCGTTCTCACCCTCGCCGCCGAACAGTCTTGCGATGTCATGGCCGAGCTCATCGCCCGCGAAAAAGCCCGTTCGGTTATCCTCATCGCCGGCGGCCTCGGAGAAAAAAAAGGAACGCGGGGCCTGGAGGAAAAAATCGTCGACTTGATCGCCGACAGCCGCGCCCGCGGACGGCTTACGCCCGTTGTCAACGGCGGCAACTGCCTGGGCGTCTATTCCAAACCCGGCCGCTACGATACGACGTTCATTCCCGAGCATAAGCTCCGCTTCCCAAGGTCCGAACGCTCGGACATCGCCTATATCAGCCAGAGCGGCGCGTTCATAGTTTCCCGGGTCAGCAAATTCCAGCGGATCGAGCCCCTCTACGCGGTCTCGCTCGGAAACCAGATCGACCTTCGCCTTTCCGATTATCTCCGCTACCTGACGAAGGAAGTCGAAGTTAAAATCTTCGCCGTCTACGTCGAAGGATTCAAGCCGGGAGACGGCTATCTTCTGGCTGAGGCCGCAGGGGAGATCCTCGGGGCGCCCGACAGGCACATCGTCGTTTATAAAAGCGGACGGACGCCCGAAGGACGGCTGGCGACGTCGAGTCATACGGCTTCGGTGGCAGGCGACTATTCCGTTTGCAAATCCATCCTTGAAGACGCGGGATGCATCGTCGCCGAGAGTCTCTTCGAATTCGACAGTTTTGTGAAGAGTCTCAGCTCCCTGGCGGAAAAGACGGTCAACGGCAACCGCGTCGGTCTTCTGAGCAACGCCGGATTTGAGAGCGTCATCATGGCGGACAGCATCGGGGACGGCGAACGCCTCGATCTTGCTCTTTTGTCGGACGGGACGAAAAGGAAGCTGGCGGCAGCTCTCGCGCCTCTCGGGATCGACAAACTCCAGGACATCAAGAATCCCCTCGACATCACCCCGGTCGCGGACGACGCCGCGTTCTGCGCCTGCGCCCGGGTGCTTATCGAAGACCCCGGCGTGGACTGCGCCGTGATCTCGCCCGTCCCCATGACACCCGCCATGCAAACCCTGGCGCCGGGTCCAGGATACGCGGAAAGCATCTTCAGCCCGGAAAGCACATCCTCGCGTCTCATCGGGCTTTTCCGCGAGACGAACAAACCGTTTGTGGTGAATATTGACGCCGGATCGTCTTATGATCCCATGGTTTTCCAGCTCGAAGACGCCGGTGTTCCCGTTTTCCGGCGGGTCGACGAAGCCGTGCGCTTCCTCCGGAAGTTCATCGCCATCGCGAAACGGAGAAAAATCCGGAAAAGATGAGCGGCTCGTTCCGGCCGCGAATTTCAGGGCATGAATCCTTTCCGTCGCCTGAGCGCTATCCGGAATATCCGCAGTCTTGTATCGGGCTAACGAGATTTGGTAGAATCCGCGTGATGATTTTCGTTCTCCGGGCCGGTTTGATTTTTGCGTTTTTTATGTTCGGGGGAGGAGCTGTGATCGACTCTCGACAGGACGAGGTGAAGGAGCGGCTGTCGTCTTTTTTGCCCCGGGATGTCCAGGGCTGGAGATCAGCCGCGGACGGCGATCTCTATGACGCCGAGACGATTTTTGATTACATCGACGGAGCCGGCGAAGTCTATCGGGCTTTCCACCTCAAGAATCTTCTCTCCCGTCGCTATGCGAAAACCGGAGCGCCGGATATCATCGTCGATTTTTTCGACATGGGATCCTCGGCCGACGCCTTTGGCGTATTCACCCATGATCTCGAGGGGGAAAACCCGGGCATCGGACAGGGGGGAAACTATAAGGACGGCCTGCTTTCCTTCTGGAGGGATCGCTATTTCGTCTCCGTCTCGGCGGATAGAGAGACGGGCGATAGCCGCAAAGTCGTTCTCGAGTTCGGGCGACGGATCGCGGGGTTCATCGGGCGGGACGGTCCGAAGCCAGCGCTGCTCCGCCTCCTTCCCCTGGAATTCGCTAATGACCGGACGGTCCGCTTTTTTCACAATCCCGTCATCATGAACTATCATTTCTTCGTCAGCCGGGATAATATTCTCGACCTTGATTCGTCGGTGGACGCGGTCATGTCGTCCCTGGGAGAAAAAAACGAGGGAGGCCGGCTGCTGATCATCAGATACCCGTCCGCGGCGCGCGCCTCGGCCGCATTAAGGAGCTTTTTGAAGGCCTATCTGCCCGGTGCCCGCGAACCCGGTCCGGTTCTGACCGGAGATCACAAATGGACGACCGCCACGGTCCGAGATAATACGGCCGCGATCATCTTCGGGGCGCCCACAGCGGCCGCGGCGACTTCGGTGATTTCGAAAGTGTTCCGCTGACCATCACCCGCGCCTCAGGCGGGAAAATAGCACCCTAGGAGGATTCGAGGATGACCAAAAAAATCGTGACCCGTCGCGACTTCTTGAAAGCAGCGGCCGTGACGCCCATTGCCGGAGCCATCGGGCTGGGCGGCATTGGATCCGGGGCGTGGGCTTCGCCGGCGTGCCCGGGCCGAGACTCGGGAACCGGCCCTCTTCAGGCTGGGACAAGTCGTTCCCGGGTGGTTTTGATCCGCGATCAGAGCGCCGTTTCCGCCGAGGGGAAGTTCAATGCCGAGGTCATCCAGAAAATGTTGGACGAGGCGGTGACCGCGTTCTTCGGCGAAAAAGATCCCGTTTCGGCTTGGAAAAGGATCGTCAAGCCGGCCGATACGGTCGGGATTAAAACCAATGTTTGGAATTTCCTGCCTACGGGAAAGGAGGTTGAGGAAGCGATCAAGCGGCGGGTTTTGGACGTCGGCGTCCCCGCCGATAAAGTCGCCGTCGCCGACCGCGGTGTCTTGAATCATCCCGTCTTTCAAAACGCGACCGTTCTCATCAACACCCGTCCCGCCCGGGTCCACTACTGGGCGGGCATGGGGAGCTGCATCAAGAACTACATCCAGTTCGTTCCCAAACCGTCGGAATATCATAACGACGCCTGCGCCGACCTGGCCACGATTTGGTCGCTGCCCCATGTCAAAGACCGGACGAAACTCAACATCCTGGTCGTGCTCACCCCGCTCTATCACAACATCGGCCCGCGGGGATTCAACCAGAACTATCTCTGGCCGTATCAAGGCTTGATCGTCGGCCAGGACGTCGTCGCCGTGGATGCAACCGGGTATCGGATCATCCAGGCCAAACGTTTGAAGGAATTCGGCGAAGACCGGCCTCTGGAGACTTCCGCCCATCACATCGTCCTGGCCGACACGCGCCACAAGCTCGGCCAAAGCGACCCAAAAAACATCGACTTCATCAAGCTCGGCTGGACGGACGGGATCTTGATTTAGTCAGCAACTCGTCATCGCGAGCCTCTTGGCGCAGCGATCACAATTTCAGGAGTGATCGCCGCGTCGCTTCGCTCCCCGCGCTGACGGCTGATATGGAAAGGCGCCATGCCCATATACGAATATCGTTGCCGGACATGCCGGAAAAAATCGACGTTCATCACCCTTTCGGTCAAAGCCGCGCTCGCTCCGAAATGCAACTCCTGCGGCGGCGAAGATCTGGAAAAATTGGTCTCGCGCGTCGCCATGTTCCGGTCCGAGGAAAGCCGGCTCGACAATCTGGCCGACCCGTCCAACCTCGCCGGCCTGGATGAGAAAGATCCCAAAAGCGTCGCCCGCTGGATGAGAAAGATGGGGAAGGAGATGGGCGAAGACGGCGGCGAAGACTTCGAAGAGGAGATCGACCAGGCCGTCGAGGATGCGGAGGCGGGGGATGAACCGGGTGAAAGCGGGCCAAGCGGCGGCGATGATCTTTAGCTGAGATCGGCCGCGGCGCGGCCGGCCCGAAGGAGGCGAGATGGATATTGTTTTTTGCGGGGTGACCATCGAGTGCGTCCAGGGGGATATTGCCGGGCAGAAAGGATTCGCGGCCGTGGTCAACGCGGCCAACGCCCAGCTTCGGCCGGGAGGAGGCGTGGCGGGAGCGATCCACAAGGCCGCCGGACCCGGACTTTATGAAGAGTGCCGGCCTCTCGCGCCGATCAAACCGGGAGAGGCCGTGATAACGGGGGGACACAGTCTTCCCAACCGTTTCGTCATTCACTGCTTAGGGCCCGTTTACGGCGTGGACAAACCGGAAGACGAGATTCTGGCTCGCTGTTACCGCGAAGCGCTCCGCCTCGCCGAAGAGCGTAAGGTCGGCTCCATAGCCTTCCCCGCGATTTCCACGGGGATTTTCGGCTACCCCGTCGAGGAAGCGGCCGAAGTGGCCTTCCGGACGATCGCCGATATTGCCCCCCATTTGAAATTTGTCAAGCGAGTCCGTTTTGTCCTTTTCGAGAAATCCGACCTCGAAATCCACGAGAAGGCCCTTGCCGCGATAAAAGTCCCTTTCGATAAAAAACGATGAGGGCGTCGAAGCTCCGGATACTTGCGGTGTTCCTCGCCGTCATGACTGGCTGTCAGTCCAATCCTCAGGTTCACGTCAAAGCCGGCGGCCGAGATGTCCCCGCTCCAGGCTTGCTCGGCCGGCCCGCGGATATGGGATTTCCCGAGTTTAAATCGTTGCTGGGGGATTATGCCCTTACCGGTGTCAGGACAAAAGATGGCCGGACGGACATTCCGAAGCTCATCGCCGCGCTCCGGTTCATCAGCGCCCGGGATTATCTTCACCTTGTCTGGTCGGAAAAAGATTATCCTTCATCCTGGTTGGATTTCAAGCTCATGGCGCCCGAATTCCAAAAAGCGGGGATACGGCTCTGGCTTTATCTCACCCCGCCCTCCGAGCCGCCGCCTCCCGAGCCGTTCGGATTCGATTACGTCCGCTGGGCCAGGGAGTGCGCCGCGGTGGCTGCGCTGTATCCTTCCGTGGCCGGGCTGTGCCTCGATGATTTCAACGGTAATGTGAATAAATTCACCCCGGCCTACTGCCGGGAGATGATGCGTTCCGCCCGGGCCGTCGCTCCCCAGCTTGCTCTTCTTGTTACCAACTATTTCGGTTATTACGAAAAGACGATGGCCGAGCATATCCGAACTCGGGTTGTGGACGGTGTCATCTTCCCCTATTTTTATCCCCACCGGAATCATTCGGACACGAGCCTCCTTCTTCCGCAGATAGAACACTATCGCCGTTGGCTGGACGACCAGACGGAAAAGGGTCATCAGATGAAAAGGATGCCGCTCGTTGTCATGATCTATGCGACGCGACATTCTCAATCCGCGGACGACCCGAGCCCGGCCTATGTCCGGAGATGCCTGGAAATCGGCCTCGAGGCGACGGAGCGAGGCCTGGCCGACGGAGTCGTCACCTATTGCTTGCCGAAAGATCTCCCGGAATACACCGGAGCGGCGGCGGCGGTTTACAGATTAGCGAAGGCTCTCAAATAGAACCAGGCTTGAACCTTACAGCCGGGGGCCGAAGATCTTCGTCCCGATCCGGACCATGTTCGCCCCTTCCTCCATGGCCACGCGATAAGAATTGGTCATTCCCATCGAAAGCCGGATCATGGCGACGTTGGGAATGGCCAGGGTTTTGAAGCGGTCAAAAAGGCTTTTCGTGATCTTGAAATACGGACGAGCGTCCGCCGGGTCACCCTCGAACGGACCCATGGTCATGAGGCCTTCGACCTTGACGTTTTGAAGGGGAGCAATCTCTCGAATGAGCGCATCGGCGTCTTTGGGAAGGACGCCGAATTTTTGACCTTCCTCGCCGGAGTTGATCTCGATCAGGATGGGCATGATTTTCCCCGCGGCCCGGCTCCGTTTGTCGATCTCTTTGGCGAGGTCGATGGAATCCACGGTTTCGATCATGTCGAAAATCTCGACGGCTTTTTTGACTTTATTGGTTTGGAGATGGCCGATGAAGTGCCATTGGGCCCGGCGTCCCACGACCTCGAAGGCCGCGGCCGCTTCCTGGACGTAGTTCTCACCGACGATTTTAATCCCGGCCTCGACGGCTTCCAGGATTTCGGCGGGAGTCTTTGTCTTGGCCGCGGCGACGAGCTCGACTCCGGCCGGCAGCTCGCTCAGGATCGCGGCGACGTTATCCTTGATGCTCACACAGGGTCAAATTATTGGCCACCAATTACAGTCGTCCTGATGCATCCAATCTCCTTCGCCATCCGCCTCCGGAGACTTCTTATGCTTATATTTAACATGCGCCTCGAGATTGATTTTTATCTCTTTATCTTTGTGTTTAATCGCGTATTCTTTATTTTTAAATTTGACCTCTTTAATGAACGTCAGGCCCGGGACATCGCGGATGACTGCATTAACGAGATTGAGCACAATTTGCGGAATTTCAATTAGTTGTTGTTGCATATTTCCCTCCTAATAATAAAAAAAGTATCATCATATCCGGAAAAAGTCAAGCGAATAGCGGTGTTGCCGTTTCTTCCGCTTTCCCCTTTATTCTCCCGTCCGTTTCGGCTAAGATATCCCTCGAGATAAGCGTTGGTCAACATCCGGGAACAGCTCGAAGAGATCGAAGCCCAAATTCTGTCCCCTAAAGCCTGTCTCAGCCGGAACACGAAAGGCCGGATTCGCGAGGAGGCGCCCCATGCCTTCCGGACCGCCTTTCAGCGCGACCGCGACCGCATCCTCCATTGCAAATCATTCCGCCGGCTGAAGCATAAGACCCAGGTCTTTCTGGCGCCCTATGGCGACCATTATCGCACCCGCCTGACGCACACTCTCGAGGCCTCCCAGATCGCCCGGACGATCGCCCGCGCCCTCCGCCTCAACGAAGACCTGACTGAGGCGATCGCCCTCGGCCACGACCTCGGCCATACGCCCTTCGGCCATTCGGGCGAGGAAACGTTGGCCAAGATCCTTCCGGGCGGTTTCAGCCATTACGCCCAGAGCCTTCGGGTCGTGGAGAAGCTTGAGTATGACGGTAAAGGGCTCAACTTGACGTTCGAGGTTCGCGACGGCATCGGCCGGCATTCGAAAGGCCGGGGGAAAATCCTCGGCCGGAAAAAAGAGGACTTGCCGGCGACCCTCGAAGGCCAGATCGTCCGAATCTCCGACGTCATCGCCTACGTCAATCACGATATCGATGACGCGATCCGGGCGGGCATCATCAAAGAGAATGACATCCCCCGCCATCTCGTCGGCATCCTCGGCCGCTGGCACTCCTCCCGGATCGACACAATGGTCGTGGACGTTGTCAAGGCCAGCTTGGAGGCGGACCTCGAGACAATCGCGATGAGCGAAGAAATTATGAAGAGCGTCATCGAGCTCCGCGATTTTCTCTATAACAGGGTCTATTTCAATCCCCCCGCGCTCGAGGAGCTGCGGAAAACGGAAAAAATCATCCGGGACCTCTACGCTTATCTTCTCAAACGCCCCGAAGGGTATATCAAGGACTATCCCTCCGGCGATCCGCTCGAAATGCGGGTGGGAGATTTTATCGCCGGTATGACGGATCGCTACGCCCTGACACTCTACGAATCGATTTTCTTTCCGCGCTCCTGGCAGACGTAAAGCCCAGCCAGGGTCTTTGAGGCGGCGCGACCGTGGAACACGGACCGAATTCGGAAGTGCGAAGGATAGGGTTCCGAGAGAATACCATCCTGGTCATGATGCGGAGAGCGAGATGAGACCCCCAAATATTTTCTTATCAGCCTGCCTGGCGCTTCTATTCCTTCGCCCGACACTGGGCGCTCAATCGGAGGTCCGGGCCTGGACCGAACCGCTGGTGATTCCGACCTACCTCGTCGAGCCTCCCGATCCCAACCCGATATTTTTCACCGGCCGGGCTTATCAAGGGGCCAAGGGCCCGGTCTATCCATATCCCTTTTTCGACCGGCTGAGCGACAAACGCGTGGACAAATCCTACCTGGCCGTTTATCTCGAGAATGAATATGTGAAGATCTGCGTCCTGCCGGAAATCGGGGGACGCATTTTTTCCGCTCTCGACAAGACCAATAATTACGATTACATCTACCGCCAGCATGTCATTAAACCCGCCCTGATCGGAATGCTGGGGGCCTGGATCTCGGGCGGCGTCGAATGGAACATCCCCCATCACCACCGCGCCTCGACCTTCATGAGCGTGGACAACACGATCGCCCGGAACCGGGACGGAAGCGCCACGGTCTGGGTCGGCGAAATCGAACTCCGCAACCGGATGAAGTGGCTCGTCGGCCTAACCCTCAAACCCGGCCGGTCCTGCCTTGAAGTGACGATGAAAATCATCAACCGGACGCCCTTGGCCCATTCCATGCTGGCCTGGGCGAATGTCGCCGTCCATGCCAACCCGAATTACCAGGTCATATTTCCGCCCGACGTAGAGTTCACCACCTTCCATGGAAAGAATCAGTTCTCGCGCTGGCCCGTTTCCACCCAAGTGTATAACCGTCAGGATTATTCGAAGGGTACGGACGTGAGCTGGTGGAAGAGCCATGGCGCGCCGACGTCGTTTTTCGCCTGGGAGGCCCGGGGCGATTTTCTGGCCGGATATGACCATGGAAAAGACGCGGGCGTGGCCTTCGTCGCCGACCACGCTTTCGTCCCGGGAAAAAAACTCTGGACCTGGGGAACGGGAAGCGAGGGCCGGCTTTGGGAGAAAATCCTGACCGACGCGGACGGGCCGTATGCCGAACTTATGATCGGCGCCTTTTCCGATAACCAACCCGATTATAGCTGGATTCAGCCCTATGAAGTCCGGACCGTGACGGAGTGGTGGTATCCCATCCGGGACATCGGCGGGGTGAAAGCGGCCAATGAAAAAGCGGCGTGCGCGTTGACGGTCATGGATAAGCAAACGGCGAGGATCGGTTTTCATCCGACAAGCGAGCTCCCCGCTGTCCGGGCGATTCTCACGTCGGCCGGGAAATCGATTTTTGAGGAAACTTTCGCGGCCGGCCCGGGACGGCCTTATCAGAAAGAAGTCGTTCTCCCTTCCGGCGCACAGGAAGAGGACTTGAGCTTGGCCTTCGCGGCCGCCGACGGCGGCCAAATCGTCGCGTATAAACCGACGCGCCGAAACATTGCGCCGCTCCCTCCCGTCGTCACTCCGCCGCCCGCGCCTAAGGATGTTCCGACGGTCGAAGAGCTTTATCTCACAGGCCTGCGCCTCGAGCAATTCTACAATCCGGCGGTCGAGCCCTATCCTTATTACGAAGAAGCTCTGCGCCGGGATCCCGGAGATTACCGGACAAACACGGCCCTCGGGCTCTCATTCATAAAGCGGGGGATTTATGCCGAAGCGGAAGCATGTTTGCGGAAAGCTATTGACCGGGCGACCGAGAATTACACCCGGCCGAAGGACGGAGAAGCGCTCTATTATCTAGGCGTCGCGCTCAGGGCTCAGAAGAAGAACGGCGAGGCCGAAGACGCATTTTCCCGGGCGGCCTGGAACCAGGCATGGCGCGCGGCGAGCTTCCAGCAACTGGCGGAGATGGCCGGCGCAAGGGGCGATCTCAAAAAGTCTCTGGATCTGGCGGAGGCATCTCTCGAGACAAACATTCTCAATCCAAAGGCCCTGGGTTTCAAATCGGCCCTTCTGCGAAAAGGCGGAAAACTCGGGGATACGAGCGCGACGGCGCTGAAGGCATGGGAGCTTGACCCCCTGGATTTTTGGGCAAGAAACGAGATTTATCTTTTTAAGAAAATCGCCGGGACCCAGGACGAGGCCGGCCGTTCCCTGAAGAATCTCATGACTCTCATGAGGGACGCCCCGGCCAATTATCTCGAGCTCGCCGCGGATTACGCCGCTTGCGGGCTGTGGGAGGAAGCGGGAGCGGTTCTCGAACGGCTGGTCGAGCTTAAAAAAAAGGGGAGCAGCGACTATCCTATGCTGTATTATTTCCTGGGCTATATCTGCTCAAAAAGAGGCGACCCGGCTAAAGCGTCCGGATATCTTAAAACGGCGGAAGCGATGCCGCCGGATTACGGCTTTCCCTTCCAGGCGGAATTCGCCGATATTCTGCGCTGGGCGGCACATGAAAATCCGAAAGATGCCCGGGCTCCTTATTACCTGGGCAACTATTTCTTCGACCTTCAGCCCGAAACGGCCATCGCCGAGTGGGAGAAATCCACCGCCCTCGATCCCAATTTTTCAATCGCCCAGCGCAACCTCGGTTTGGCCTGCGCCCTGGTGAAGAATGATGTTCCCGCGGCGATCGTCCGTTTGGAAAAGGCGGTGACCGCAAATCCCAAGGATCCAAGGCTTTTTGTCGAGCTCGACCAGATGTATGAGGCCGGCCGCGCCTCGCCGCGAAAAAGACTGGCCTTGCTTGAGAAAAACCAGGCGGTTATCGAAAAGCGGGATGATGGTCTGACTCGCGAGATTCAACTTTTAGTTCAAACCGGCCGCTATGACCGGGCGATCGAATTGCTCTCGTCCCATCATTTTCATGTCTGGGAGGGAGGCGGCGGGATCCACGGAATTTTCGTCGAAGCCCATCTTCTCCGCGGTCAAGAGCGTTTCGACGCCGGCAATTATCGCGAAGCGCTCAAGGATTTCGAAACCGCGCTGACCTACCCGGCCAACCTCGAAGTGGGGGAGCCGGCCGGGGGCGGCGGCTCGGCAAAAATCGACTATCTCCTCGGGTCAGCCTTGGAAGCGCTCGGAGAAAAAAACCGAGCGATGGAGGCGTATGAAAAAGCCTTGCGTTTTCGGCGGGATTGGGCCGAACCGACGTTTTATCAGGGATTGGCTTTCCGCAAGCTTGGAAATCCATCCGGGGCGGACTTATGCTTCGAGGAATTGATCCGGGGCGCCGAGAGGCGACTCCAGGCGGCTCCGGCCATGGACTTCTTCGAAAAGTTCGGCGAGAAGCAATCTATCGCAATCCAAAACGCGCACGCCCATTTCCTTCTTGGCCTCGGATATCAGGGCAAAGAACAGAAGGCCGAAGCGCGGGCCGAATTCGAGAAGGCTCTCGACCTGAATATATGCCACGTCGGAGCCGCCCGCCAGCTGGAGAAACTCAAATCCTTAATTCGGTGACAGACAACCCGTTACCGAAATTCCGGTGATGTGATTTTGCTCGTTTTCCGGGCACGTCCGTTCGCGCCTTCGTCCAAGCGGGATATTGGCCATGAGCTCGCTGGTGGAATTTCGTCCATTTTTTGAATACAATGATTTTGAGTTTTTGATGACGGGATTGCGAAATTGAGTAGGGATCTCCGGATATGAAAGAATGTCCGACCTGCCGGGCCTGTTGGGATGATGATGTTGACTGCTGTCCCGATGACGGCCGAGCCCTCGAAGCGTCCCTCGAAGGCTCCCGGCTCATCGACGGAAAATATCTTCTCGAGCGATGCCTGGGTAAAGGAGCCATGGGTTCGGTTTACCGGGCCCGGCATAAGGATCTCCAGAAAATATTCGCCCTCAAGCTCATCCGGCGGCACCGTCTGCAGAGCCCGGATTCTCTATCTCGCTTCCGGGTCGAGGCCAGGGCCTTGGGCAAACTCCAGCATCCGAATATCGTCCAGGTGACCGACTACGGCGTCGATCCGAGGGCCGGAGGAGTTCCCTACCTCATCATGGAATATCTCGAGGGAATGACTCTCGCCGATCGGGTAAGCCGGAGAAAATCTCTCCCGCTGGATGAGGCTCTTCCCATCGCCGAAGCTATCGCCGCCGCGGTCGATTATGCCCACGGCTGCGGCATTCTCCATCGCGACCTGAAGCTGCAGAATGTCTTCCTCTCCGGCGGCCCGGAAAGCCCTCAGGTGAAAATTCTCGATTTCGGCCTGGCCCGGATCGCCGGCGAGACCATGCTCGAGGAAAAGCATCCGGTTTTTTCGTTTCCTTCCACTGACGGCCGAAAACCGGGCGATAAGGAGAATGGGACGCGGACCTTTGTGTCAGAAGCCCGAGAGATAAGCGGAGAACTCGCGACGGAGGTGGGAGACCGGCTGACGCGAGCGGGGACTCTCATGGGAACGCCCGGATACATCGCGCCCGAAATATGGAAGGGAACCGAAGCGACTCCTGCCTCGGATATTTTCTCGTTCGGAGTCCTTGTCTTTGAAATGCTCGTGGGGCAGATGCCTTTTCAAGCCCCCTCCCAAAAACCTCTCCTTCCGTCCGGCGTTCAAAAGCAAGTCCCCCGGGAGATGGATTCCGCGCTCTTGGCATCCCTTGAACCCGATCCCCGCGCGCGCCCGGCGAAAGCCATGGACATCGTCCGCCGCATCAAAAAAGCCGCCGCGGATTATCGGCGCCGTCAATGGGGGGCAAGAGAAATTCCGAGGAGAATCGGGATCGCCGGCATGATGACGTTCATCCTCGTTCTCGGATTCATATTCCTGCGGAATACGCCGCTCGCCGGGAACATGGAGAACGCTCTTGCCGATTTCCGTTTTCAGTTCGTTCCGGCCCGCGCCCCGGACGATAGAATCGTTCTTGTATCCATCGACGAGGCGACCCTCCAGGCCGATCCGACGCTTCTCACGGACAAGGCTGAGGAGATGGGGACGTTGCTTCAGAAGGTCATGGATGCTGGGCCGCTCGGGTTGGGCATTGACTTTCTCCTTCCCGAACGCTGGAATCAATCGCGGTTTTTTACGAAGTTCGTCCTCGCGAATCAAGGGAAGTTAATCCTGGCCAGCTATATTTCTCAAGACGGCGCCGTCCTCGGCTCGGAGTTGCTCAACGGCCTGATCATGGCCGCCCTCGGCTCCGAAAGCCGGTCCGAGCGGCTCCTCGGATTCGTGAATGTCGAACCCGACGGTGACGGCCGGATCCGCCGCGCTTCGCCCGGATTTCCGAAAACCGACGGGTCCTGGATCATGTCCATGCCGGCCCGGGCTTTCTCATTGATTACGAAGAACGAGATGCCGCCGGACATGTTGCGAAAACCGGTTCGGCTTGACTACGCGATCGATTCGAGCAAATATCGAAGAGTGTCGTGGAAGGACCTCCCGAGGATAATCAATGATCAGCCCGACGTCTTCCGCGGCCGCTTTATCCTGGTCGGCGGGGAATATGAGGGATCACAAGATGTCCACCGAGTCCCGCGGCGTGCCGGCTTGAAAGCAGGTGAGGCTTCCGGCATGGTCATCCAGGCTCTGACCATCAATACTTTTCTCGAAAACCGTCGGATACATGAAGCGCGGCCATGGCCGATCGCTCTCTTCCTCGCCGCCGCGGGGATGTTCTTCTTTCCAGCTATCCTCCTCCAGCCAAAAATATTTATCGTTTTAATGACGGAAATCGCCGCCCTCATTTGCTATTGTCTTCTGGCGATTTTATTATTCAGACGAAACGGTCTTCTCCTGCCTGTCGGGCTGCCGATCATCGTCCTGATGGCGGGAACCGCTATCGCCATTTTCCTGCGACGGGCTCTGACCTTCGTCGCGAAGGAGGTTGAGGTCACATGATGACAAAGGGATCGTATCGGGGAGGAATCGTCTTTTTTGCCATTGTCATGGTCGGGCTTTTAGGCGTCAGGATATTTCCCGGATCCGATGAGCGGGCGGCGATCGTCTGCTTTCTCGAGGGGAAAGCGACGATTCTAGAGCCGGG
>Ga0214473_10003444_pt1 | contig 19205 bp, 21 predicted proteins | sample RVTome_7_FD_203509 | JGI IMG/M metagenome (GOLD analysis project Ga0214473, IMG submission 203509) | Soil microbial communities from uranium-contaminated site in the Upper Colorado River Basin, Wyoming, United States - RVT98D197 | ecosystem: Environmental > Terrestrial > Soil > Contaminated >... | reverse complement strand
ACTCGTTGCCCCTGCCGGCCGGTCTTTAAAGGAAAGAGCGGACGTTCTCGCGGGGGACGCGGAGGCCGATCACGCCGCTCGTGGCGTCGATCTGCTCGATCGCGTCTGCGGGAACGAGGTGGCGCCGGCGCCCGAAGAAGCCCTTGCGGACGGAGATCGCGTCCGGCTCGTCCGGGCGGGTGCCGTACATGGGCGACTCGACCTTGCCCAGGACCCTGCCGCGAGAGTCGGCGACGATGTAGCCCATCGTCCGGCGGAGGTCGTAGGCGAGAGCGCTCACGTCCCGAACGTATTCCCCGCCTGTGGGGAAAATCCCCTGACTGCGGTAAGGATTCTGTTAACCGGGCTTCCCTAGTCGGGCTTCGCTGTCATCGCCCAGACCGCGACCACGTACGCCGCGAGGACGATCGTCACGAGCACGGTGCCGATCCGCACGAGGACGCTCGGCCCAAGTGCGCCGGCTCCGCGCATCCGCCGGAGGCCGATGCCTGTGAGGACGATCGAGATCAGGATCAGCAGGCCGCCGGCTTCCGAGGTCGCGTATCCGATCGCGAGCCAGGCCGGGTCGTCGTCGCCGCCGCTGAAGCCCTCCTCCGAGCCGACCCACTGGCCCGCGATCCGCATCAGCCACCACGACGGGAACGCGACCGCGACGAGCGACCAGAAGCCGAGCCGCGAGAACGCCGCGGAGTCGCGTCTCCAGCCGAGCCAGAACGCCGTGACGGCGCAGGTGAGCCCGCCGACGAGCAGCATCGCGCCGAGCACGTGCAGGAGCAGCGCGAAGTTCCAGTCGTCCGGCCGGATCGCGGCGAGCACGCTCATGCGCCCGGCTTGTAGATCATGTCGACGAGGATCAGCAGGATCGCGAGGCTGGAAAGGCCGTTCAGGATCATCCCGCCCCGGTCCTGGAGCTTCGCGGCGAGCTCGGAGCTCGGCTCGTTCCCACGGCCTTCCGCCGCGAGGCGCTCGGCGAGCTTCCGGGCCTCCACGTACGGGATCCCGCCCCGGCGCCCCGTCTCGGCGGAGATCGCCCAGAGGACGAGCGCGGCGAGGATCCAGCCGTCCCAGACCTGGTACTCGTCTCGCTCGATCGCGAGCCAGATCCCGAAGACGAGCGTGCCGAGCGTGCCGACGATCATCAGCACGTTCGCGGGGCGAGCGACGCGGAAGTAGCGCAGCGATTCGACCGGCCGGTCGACGTTGCGGGCCACGACTCCGATGATCCAGAAGACGGCGAGCGCCGCGACGAGGGCGAACGCGGTCAGGACGTGCAGGGAGAGGAGCCAGTCGTAGAGCGACACGCGGGCGGAAACCTACGACATCCGGCGGACGGGCACAATCGGCTGGTGGACGAGAGCGCACGCCACCTGGGGCTCCTGACCGAGACGATCGCGGCGGTCAACTCGTCGCTCGACCTCGAGGAGGTGCTCGGCCTGATCGCGAGGCGGGTGGCCGTTGCGCTCGAGGCCGACGCCTGCTTCGTCTACCTGTACGACGAGCGCTCCGGCGAGCTCGTGCTGCGCGCCACCCACGGCTCGCACGTGGAGGAGCTGACGCGGACGCCCCGGATGCGGCCCGGCGAGGGGATCACCGGCACGGCGGCGTCGGAGCGGGCGCCGGTGATGATCGCCGCGCAGGCGCACCTCGACCCGCGCTTCAAGCCCTTTCCGAACCTGCCGGAGGACGACTACGAGTCGATCCTCGCCGTGCCGATCGTCTCGCGGGACGGCCGGCTCGAAGGCGCGCTGAACGTTCGGACGATCCAGCCCCGCGAGTTCGGGGAGAGCGAGATCGGCCTGCTGCTCTCGATCGCCGCGCAGGTCGCGCAGTCGATCGAGCACGCGCAGCTCTACGCGCAGGCCCAGCTACGTGTCCACGAGCTCGAGTCGCTTGCGCGCATCTCCGAGGCCGTCTCGGAGTCGCTCTACCTCGAGGAGTCGCTCGAGGCGATCGTCAAGACGACGATCGCGGCCGTCGGGGCGACCGGCGCCGCGCTCGTGCTGGAGGACGGCAAGATCGCGTGGCCGGAAGGACGCGCCGGCGCGTACGCGGTGCGCCTCCCGCTGCGCTGGAAGCGGCGGCAGATCGGCGAGCTCGTGTGCGACCGCGACACGCCGTTCACCGACGAGGAGCACGCGCTGCTCGCTTCGATCGCGTCGCACGCAGCGGTTGCACTCGAGCACGGGCGCGCGGTGATGCGCGGCGTGCTCGCTCAGGAGATCCACCACCGCGTGAAGAACAACCTGCAGACGGTCGCGTCGCTGCTGCGGCTCCAGGCCCGCGCGGCCGACCTCGACCCGCGCAAGGCGCTCGATGACTCCGTCAACCGAGTGCTTGCGATCGCCGCGGTGCACGAGGTGTTGATGGAGCGGCGCGAGGAGGAGGTCGAGCTCGCGGATCTCGTCGACCGGCTGCGCGCGATGCTCGTCCAGGGGCTCGCCTCGGGCAAGACGGTCGAGTCGGCGCTCGAGCCAGTGCAGCTCGCGGGCGACCGGGCGACCGCGCTCGCGCTCGTGTTCAGCGAGCTCTTCCAGAACGCGCTCGAGCACGGCGGCTCGTCGGTCCGCGTCGAGCTCGGGCGTCGCGACGGCGACATCGTGCTCGCGATCAGCGACGACGGGACGGGGATCGACGGCGACCCGGAGAGCGGCACGGGTCTCTCGATCGTCGGCGCGCTCGTCGAGGACGAGCTCGGCGGGACGCTCGACCTGGACTCGAGCGACGCGGGCCTCCGAGCCGTCGTGACCTTTCCGGCCTAGCCCCGGTGCCAGGCACCGGGGCACGTCCGCTACGGGCGCGGCTGCCAGAGCTCGAAGCGGCTGCCCTCCGGGTCGGTCGCCCACCCGAAGCGGCCGTTCTCGTCCTCCGACGTCTCGTCGTCGACGTCGACGCCCGCCGCGCGGAGCTGCGCGAGCATCGCGTCGAGGTCGCGGACCCGATAGTTCAGCATCCACTGCTGTCCCCGAGGCCAGTACTCGCTCTCGCCGGAGAAGATTGACCACACCGTCTGGTCGCCCTCCCTCGCGAACAGCGCCTCGCCGCCCCAGTCCTGCACGTCGAAGCCGAGGTGCTCCGCGTACCAGGCGCGCAGCGTCTCGGCGTCCCGCGCGCGGAAGAACGTGCCGCCGATCCCGACCACGCGCTCCACGCGGCGACCCTACAAGGCGGCGGCGAGGCGGCGCAGCCGGCGCGCGCGCCCGGTCAGCCGGTACGTCGTCGACGGCGGGAAGCCGTCGTGCACGCGGCGCTCGACGAGCCCCGCCCGCGCGAGCTCCTTCAACGCGAGCGTGAGCGCCCGCGGGGAGACGCGCAGCGCCGCGCGCAGCTCGGCAAAGCGCCGCGCGCTCGCGAGCTCGAGCACGACCGGCAGCGACCACTTCTTCAGCCCCACGTCCTCGAGGCCCTCCGCGCGCAGCAGCTCGACCAGCCTGGCTGCGCCCGGCCCGACACGTCGGCCCCGCGCGGTCAGCACGTACTCGGGACGAAGTGGGTGCCCGTAACCGGGGTTTCTCCCGACGAGGCCCGACTCGACGAGCGCGTCGAGCGTGCGCCGAAGCGTCTCGCGGCCGACCCCGAGTCGGTGCGCGAGCGTGACGAACTTCGCCCCGCCGGAACGATGCAGCTCCGCGAGCACCGGAAGCGACCAGCGGAAGTGGAAGAGACTGGGGGTTGACATGGAAGTAGTCGTAGTATAAAAAAAGGTACGTCCGAACGCAACCAAGGAGGGCGAATGACCCAGCAGGCAGTCACCGAACAGGCGAGCGCGCCGATCGAGTATGAGCCGAAGAACCTCACGATCTCGGTGAACGTCTCCGACCTGGAGCGCTCGATCGCCTGGTACCGCGAGGCGCTCGGCTTCGAGGTCGAGTACCGGATGGACGACATCGGCTGGGCCGAGCTGAAGACGCCGTTCGGCGCGGTCAACGTCGGCCTGAGCCAGACCGAGCATCAGCGCGCCGGCGGCACCGTGCCGACCTTCGGCGTCAAGGACGTCGAGGCCGCGCGCAGGCATCTCCAGGCGCGCGGAGTGAAGCTCGACGAGATCTTCGACGTGCAGGGGATGGTGAAGCTGATGGGCTTCTACGACCCCGACGGCAACCCCTGGATGCTCGCGGAGACCACGGCGACGTACCCGGGCGCCTGATTCACTCTCGGCGATGAGGATCCTCATCGCCGAAGACGAGACGATCATCCGCCTCGACCTGCGTGAGCTGCTCGAGCGGGCCGGCTTCGAGGTCTGCGCCGAGGCGAAGGACGGCGAGCAGGCGGTCGAGCTCGCCCGCTCCGAGCAGCCCGACCTCGCGATCCTCGACGTGAAGATGCCGAAGCTCGACGGGATCGAAGCTGCGCGCAGGATCCTCGACGAGCGGCCGCTCCCGATTGTGATGCTCACCGCGTACGGGCAGGACGAGCTCGTCGCGCGCGCCGTCGAGGCCGGCGTGTTCGGCTATCTCGTGAAGCCGTTCCGCGAGCAGGACCTGCTCCCCGCGATTCACACCGCGCGCGCACGACACGAGGAGCTGAGCGCGCTCCGCGAGGAGGCCGAGTCGCTCGCGGATGCGCTCGCCGCGCGCAAGGCGATCGAGCGCGCGAAGGGGCTGCTGATGGAGAAGGAGGGGCTGAGCGAGGACGAGGCGTTCGCCCGCCTCCGCAAGGCGAGCCAGGTCTCGGGGCGTCCGCTCAAGGTCGTCGCCGAGGCGCTGATTGCGACGTTCGGGAAGCCCTCCTAAAGCAGGAGCTCGAGCCCCGTGCCCGCGGCGACCAGGAGCGGGCCCGCGGCGAAGAGCACGACGACGTCGCTCACGAACGGCTTCTCCGCGATCACGGCCGGCACCTCCGGCTCGTCCTCGGTCTTCCGCATCGCCGCGCAGCGTGCTTGCGGGCGGACGTCGGCGCACCGGAGAAGCAGGCAATCCCGATCGTCGCCGCCCCGACGATCGAGAACATGTAGGCGATCCACCGCAGCACGCCGTCCTCGTGCGCGAGCCCGATCGCGACCCCGAGGACGAGCGCCCCCGCCGCGCCGGCGACGAGCGCGATCCCGAGCGGGCGCCGAGTCGCTCATGCCTGCGACCGCTCGAACAGCGTCTCCCACCGGCCGAGCAGCGCCTGGAGATCGTCGCGAGCGCGCCGGTGCCGTGCGAGCACGTCGACGTTCGCCCAGTCCTCGGAGAGCTGCTGCTCGAGCTCGGCGACCGTCGTCTCGAGCGTCGCGATCTCGTCCTCGACGAGGTCGAGCTCCGTCGGCCGTGTGGAGCGTTTGCGCTCCGGCAGCTCGCGCTTGACGTGCAGCTTCGGCTTCTCGAGCTTCGGCGGAGCGGCCTGCGCCGCACGCTCGTCGCGGATGCGCACGTAGTCGGCCCAACCGCCCTCGTAGGAGTTGATCCGGCCGTGCTCGATCGCGAGCGTCCGCTCGGCGACCGCGTCGAGGAGCGCGCGGTCGTGCGAGACGAGCAGCACGGTGCCCGGAAACGCCTCGAGCGCCGCCTCGAGCGCCTCGCGGCTCTCGAGGTCGAGGTGGTTCGTCGGCTCGTCGAGCACGAGGAAGTTCGCGCCGGAGGCGACGACGACCGCGAGCGCGAGCCGACGCCGCTCGCCGCCGGACAGCACCTTCACCGGCTTGTCGTGCTCGCCCCAGCCCGAGAAGAGGAACTTGCCGAGCAGCGACTGCGCCTGCGGGCGCTGGAGCCCGGTCATCGTCTGCACGCATTGCAGCACCGAGCCGCGCTCGTCCAGCTCGACCTCCTGCTGCGAGAAGTACGCCGCCTCGACCCCGTGGCCGAGCCGCACGCGCCCGGCGCCCGGCTCGCGCTTGCCGAGCAGCGTCTCGAGCAGCGTCGTCTTCCCCGAGCCGTTCGGGCCGACCAGCCCGACGTGCTCGCCGCGCTCGAGCGCGAACGTCGCGTCGAAGAGCAAGTGCTTGTCGCCCGCCGCGAGAGTGAGGTGCTCGACCTCCGCGACGGTACGTCCGCTCCGCGCGGGCTTCAGGAACTCGAAGCCGAGCGAGCGCGTCCGGCGTGAGAGCAGCTCGACCTCGCCGGTGGCCGCGGAGCGCTCCTCCCGCAGCCGGCCGATCTGCGTCAGCTTCGCCTGCGCCTGCTTCGCCTTGTCCTTCTTGTAGCGGAAGCGCTCGACGAAGCGGTTCAGGCGGGCGATGTCGACCGCGATCCGGTCGGCGGTCTTCTGCGCGTGCTCCGCGCGCTGCGCCTTCTCGAGCCGCCACGCATGCCACGGTCCCGCGAAGAACGTCGCGTGGCCGGCGACGAGCTCGAGGGTCGCGTTCGTGACCGCCTCGAGGAACCAGCGGTCGTGCGCGACGAGGATCACGCCGGCGTCGAGCGAGGCGAGCTCGCGCTCGAGCCACTCGAGGCTGGCCACGTCGAGGTGGTTCGTCGGCTCGTCGAGCAGGATCAGGTCGGGATCGCCGCTGAGCGCGCGCGCGAGCGACGCGCGTGTCAGCTCGCCGCCCGAGAACGTCGTGAGCGGCCGGTCGAGGTCGGCGTCGGCGAACCCGAGCCCGCGCACGACCGAGTTCGTCCGCTCGCGCCACGCGTACCCGCCCGCGTGCTCGAGTCGTGCCTGCGCCTCGCCGTACCGTCGCAGCGTCGCCGCGTCGTGCGCGCCGGCCCCCATCGCCTCCTCGAGCCGCCGGAGCTCGTCCTCGGTCGAGATCAGGTCGCGCGCGCCCGAGAGGACGTACTCGCGGAGCGAAAGCGCGCGGTCGAGCGGCGGCCGCTGGTCGTGCAGCGCGACCCGAGTGCCCTTCTGGAAGGCGAGCTCGCCCCCGTGCAGCTCGGTCTCCCCGGAGAGCACGCGGAGCAGGGTCGTCTTGCCCGCCCCGTTCGGGCCGGCGAGCGCGACGCGGTCGCGGCGCTCGACCTTGAAGGAGACGCCGTCGAAGAGGACGTCCCCGCCGAGCTCCTTGCGCAGGTTGGATGCGATGACGACGGCCATCGCGCCTAAATGTAGAGCCGCGGGGCCGCTCGCCCGGTCAGACCACCTTTTGGCAGCAATAGACTTCGAGCCGCGTGACCGAGACACAGTCGATCGGCGTCCTGCTCGTCGACGACGACTCCATGGTGCGCGGCTGGGTCCGGCTCGCGCTCGAGTCGAGCTCCTTCCGCGTCGTGGGCGAAGCGTCGACCCGGAACGAAGCGCTCGAGCTTGCCCGGCGCAGAGCTCCCGACGTGCTCCTCGTCGACTACCGCCTCGGCGACTCGACGGGCACCGAGCTGGTCCGCGAGCTCCGGGTCGCAGGAATCGCGGCACCCGCGGTGCTGATGACCGCCAAGACCGAGGCGGGCTTCAACGAGGCGGTCCGCGAGGCCGGCGCGCAGGGCACGGTCCTGAAGACCGGCAGCATCGCGGAGCTTCTCGACGCGCTGCTTGCGGTCTCCGGCGGCGAGACGAGCTTCGACGGCCGCCACCCGCGGCGCGACTCGGGGCGTGCCGCGCTGAGCCCCCGCGAACGAGACGTTCTCAGGCTGGTTGCCGCAGGCTCGACGAACCGCGAGATCGCTCAGGAGCTCGGTGTCGCCGATGAGACGGTGAAGACGCTCGTCGCCCGCACGTTCTCGAAGCTCGGTGTCCGAAAGCGCGCCGAGGCCGTCTCCGAGGCCCACCGGCTCGGTTTGCTGTGACCGACGACGCTGCGCTTCGGCTCGTCGAGCACGACATGCGAAGCGCGATCGCCGTCGTCCTGGGCTATGCGGAGCTGCTGCGGATGCGCGACGACGAGGAGCTGCGGCTCGAGGCGTCGGACCGGTTGATCGAGGCGGCGGGTCGCCTCCGCGACCTGCTCGACGGGCTCCTCGCGACGCTCGAGGGTACCGCTATCCCACCGCCCGACTGACGAGTCGCACGAGCTCCTGCGGGGAGTAGAAGCCCTTGTCCAGCAGCGCGACGGTGCGCAGGCTCAGGATCGTTCGCTCTTGGAGCGAGAGCCGCTTGGCCGTGAGCACGATCACGGGTATCCGCCGCGTCTCCGGCCGAAGCTGGAGTCGCTCGAGGACCGCGAAGCCGTCCAACCGCGGCATGATCAGGTCGAGAACGACGGCGTCGGGACGCTCGCGGTCGATCGACTCGAGCGCCTCGTCTCCGTCTCTCGCCTCGACCGTCAGGTAGCCGTTCCCCAGGGTGTCGATCACGAGGCGGCGAACATGGTCGTCGTCGTCGACGACGAGCACCGTACCTCGCCGGTCGGGGAGGAGCCGGTGTACCGCATCGAGCAGCTGCGCCCGCGAGAACGGCTTCGTCAAGAAGTCCGCGGCGCCGAGCGCCGCGGCGCGCCCGCGGCCGTTGCCGCCGGTGCAGACCACGACCGGGATCGACCCCGTGACGGCATGCGCCTTGAGCTCCGCGAGCGCGTCCCAGCCGTCGAGCTCACCGGCCAGGCGGATGTCGAGGCAGACGACGTTCGGCGGATTGGCCTTCGCGCGGGCGAGGCCTTCCTCTGCCGTGGTGACGACCTCGACGGAGAACCCTCCCTCGCTCAACTGAGCTCCGAGCAGCGTCGCCGTTGCCAGGTTGTCTTCGATGACCAGCACGCGCCCGCGCCCGCCGTTCGAGCGCTGCCCCGACGGGAGCTCGAACCAGAAGGTGGAGCCTCTGCCGTGGACGCTCTCGAAGCCCATGCGCCCGGTGTGCGTCTCGACGATCTCCTTCGCGAGCGCGAGGCCAAGGCCGGTTCCGCCGATCCCGTGGGTTTCGGTCGTGGTGACCCGGAAGAACTTCTGGAAGACGGACGCTTGCTGGTCAGGGGGGATTCCAAGGCCGTGGTCCCTCACCGTGACCCGAACCGTGCCGCCGACCATGCGCGCGTCCACCTCCACGCGTCCGCCCGCGGGCGAGTACTTGATCGCGTTCGAGACGAGGTTGGACACCACTTGAGCGATCCGCTCCGGTTCGCCGATGACGACGAGCGGCTCGTCGGGCACGGTGAGCTCGCACGGATGCTCTTCGCTCTGGCGTGAGAAGAGCTCGACCGTGTGCGCGAGCACGCCTCTCAGGTCGAACGGCTCCAGCGACACCGAGAACAGGCCGGACTCGAGCCGCTGCAGGTCGAGGAAGTCGTTGATGAGCGCGGTCAGCCGCTTCGCTTCGGTGAAGATCGTCTGGAGGTACCGGTCGCGGGTGTCAGGGTCGGTGTCCTGCCGGACGAGCAGCTCCGAGAAGCCGAGGATCCCGGTCAGCGGTGTGCGAAGCTCGTGGGAGACAGTCGCGAGGAGGTCCGACTTGAGTTGCTCGGCCTCGCGCTCCGCCGTGACCTCCCGCACGACGATGAGGCGTCCGAGCCGATCACCGGCGGCGTCCGTGACCGGGGCGGTGTAGCGCTGGAACGCCTGGCGGGTCTCCGCGATCCGGATCTCGTCGAGCGCGACACGCTCCAGGTCTTCGCGGATCGCGCTCGCGGCCGCTCGGTATGCCGCCGGATCCACGCTTCGCTCGGCAACCTCGGCAGAGATCGACCTGAGGCTCTCCGACTCGTCGAGCCGAACCGGCCGGCCGGCCATCGCCTCGAGGAACCTCACGAACGTCCCGTTCGACAGGGACGCGCGGCCCTCGTCGTCGACGAGCGCGATCCCGTCGGTCGTCGCCTCGAGGACCGCGCGCGTGATTCCGGCCTGCCGCTGCGCTTCCTCCTCCGCGAGCCGCCGCGCGCGCAGGCTGCGGACGAGGAGGAAGACGGCTGCCGCAAGAATGAGCCCCAGGACGGCCGCGATCGCAAGCACTGTCGCGCGAAGGTCGCCGACGGCGGCGAAAGCGGTGTTCGACGGCACCGATGCGGTGATGGTCCACCCGAAGGGATGCACGGGTGCGAACGACGACAGTCGGGATCCGTCCGCCGTGTCGAGTTCCAGGATCCCGGAGCGGCCGGCGAGGGCAGCGACGACGCGCGGGTCGCGCCGGACGGACGTCAGCCCTGGGCGTAGCCCGCCGGGCGCCGCGACGAGCACGCCGCGCTGGTCCGTGATCCTCACGGTGATGTTCTGGGCGCGCGCGAGGTTGTCGCTCACCCCCTGCAGGTGCGACGGCCCGTAGGCCGCGACGAGGATGCCGATGCGGCGGCCGTCGGCGGCGTACACGTACGTCGCGGCGGCGACGACGCGATCGTGACCCGTGGCCTGCGTCACGTATGCCTCCGAGAGGTACGGACGCCCCGTCGCCTTCAGGCCGCGGTACCAGTCGCGAAAGCTGAAGTCGTCCCCGACGATCGAAGGAGTCGCCGGGAAGATGTCGACGAGACGGCCGTCGGTTCGCGCGATGAACACGATCGCGAGGCGGCTGGGGTCGCTCTGCGCGAGGTCGCGTATCTGCAGACGAATCGTCTCGGGGTCGGAGCCGCCGTCGAGGGCCCGCGCAAGCGTCTGCTGTCTCGCGTAGGAGTCGACGAGATCCAGGAGGTGCTGCAACTCGTCGGCGACGACGGTCGCGCTCAGCGACGACGTCGATTCGAGTCGCGCCTCGACCTCTCCGGCGACCGCGTCGCTCGCGAGCCGGAGGCTGAAGTACGTGAGCAGACCGAGCGGAACGAAGACGAGGACAGCGACGAGCGCGGCGAGTCTCGCGAGCGACGGCGTCATCTTCCCGCCAGCAGCTCATCGACGACGGCGATCAGCTGCAGCGGGCTGAATGGCTTCGCGAGATAGCGGTCGGCCCCTGCGGCAGCGGCCGCGTCGCGGTCCGCCAGCTGGGAACGCGCGGTGAGCATCACGACCGGCGTCGATCCGAGGTGCTCGTCGCGCCGCAGCTCGGTCAGGACGTCGAGCCCGCTGCGGCCGGGCATCATCATGTCGAGGAGGATCAGGTCGGGGCCGACTGCGCGTGCCCGCTCCAGCGCCTCGTCTCCGTCACACGCCTCGACGATCTCGTAGTCCGACAGCGTCGCGCGGATCAGCGACCGCAGGGTGTCCTCGTCGTCGCAGACGAGGACCGTCGGGTTCGGGCTCGACCGATGAGACACGTTGTCTCCACGGAAACCTACATTTGTCACCGGTCGGGCATCGCCGGCGCTGAAAGCCCCGGCTAGAGCCGGGCGCCGGTGGCCGTGCGAGGCGCGCCGACGAGCTCGGCCATCAGGGAGCGGAACCGGGTGGGCGCCATGGCAGCCGACTCGTCGTCCGGAGTCGTCGGGCGGTACGCGTTGTTCCTCGAGGGCCAGTACGACCACACGAGGGTCGAGGAGAACCGCTCGCAGCCGTACTCGCCGTGGGCCAGCCCGCTGACGCCGTAGCACCAGTCCCGGGCTCCGAGCTCGAGGTTCAGCCGGGCGCGCATCGACCAGTCGAAGCGGAAGAAGTCGAGCTGGTGCGCGTACTCGTCCTGCACGACCGCCCAGCCGAACCGCCCGGCGCGCAGGAGGTCGCGGTCGAGCCAGATCTGGCCGGGCGCCGCATGGGAGACGTCGTAGGCGCCGACGTTGATCGTGACTCTGGCCGGCACGAGGTCCCACGGGAACGCGCTGGCGTCCAGTGCCGAGCGGACCTGCCGCTGCTCGGCTGCGGTGGCCCCTGCGAACACGTAGTTGCCTCCCGCCGCGTACGCGTTGGCGCCGGTCGCGAAGACCGCGATCTCGAGGAGGAGCAGGACGATGAACCGCCGTCGCATACCTCACGTTCTCGGGCGTCCACGGACGCGCGGTGTCCCCCGTCTTCCGCCGCACAGACTCGATCTGTCCCCCGTCTGTCGGAGCTCTTCGAGAGAGTGACCCGTCCGTGTGAGACGGGTCACCCGGAACGGGGAGCTTCCTAGGCCGTCGCGCGCTCGCGGACGAGCCTTCGGGCCGCGTTCGCGATGTGCTCGGCGTCGATGCCAGCCGCGTGCAGGAGCTGGTCCGGCTTGCCGGAGTGCGGGAGGTCGCGGACGGCGAGCTTCGTCACGACCGGGCGTTCGTCGAGGTCGGCGAGCGCCGAGAGCACGGCTTCGCCGAGGCCGCCCTCGGGCCAGTGGTCCTCGACCGTCACGATCGGCATCCGGAGGCCGCGCAGCGTGTCGGCGTCGATCGGCTTGACGGAGTAGAGGTCGATCACCCGCGCCGAGATCCCCTCGCCGTCGAGCGTCTCGGCGGCCTCGAGCGCCTCGTGCAGCGTGATGCCGGCGCCGACGATCGCGACGTCGTCACCCTCGCGCACCGTCTTGCTCCCCCCGACCGGGAACTCCTCGTCGGGGCCGTAGATCACCGGCGTGTCCGCGCGCGTCGTGCGCAGGAACGAGATCCCCTCGAGGTCGCCCATCGCGCGCACGAGCTTCACCGCCTGGTTTCCGTCGCTCGGGTAGAGCACGGTCGAGCCGTTGATCGCGCGGAACTCGGCCAGGTCCTCGAGCGCCATCTGCGACGGCCCGTCCTCGCCGATCGACACGCCCGCGTGCGAGCCGCAGAGCTTGATCGTCGCGCGCGAGATCGCCGCCATGCGGACGAAGTCGTAGGCGCGCGACATGAACGCGGCGAACGTCGAGACGAACGGCTTCCAGCCGAGCACCTGCATCCCGACGGCGGCGGCGACCATCTGCTGCTCCGCGATGAACATCTCGAAGAAGCGCTCGGGGTGCGCCTTGCCGAAGATCTCCGCGTACGTCGAGTTCGAGACCTCGCCGTCGAGCGCGACGACCTTGCCGTCCGTTGCGCCGAGCGCGGCGAGCGCGTCGCCGTACGCGCGGCGCGTCGCGATCTTCGAGCCGAGCTCGTACGCCGGCCACTCGGCGGGCTCGGACTCGAAGCGGTGCGGCTTCGCGCTCATCGGCTTCGCGACGTCGACGACGATGTTGCGGACCCCGCCGAGCTCCTCGACCGCCTCCTCGGCGATTGCCTTGCCGTGCCAGCCGTTCTGGTCTTCGACCTTCGAATAGCCCTTGCCCTTGATCGTCTTCGCGACGATCGCGGTCGGCTTTCCGGTCGTCGACTCGGCCTCGCGGTAGGCAGCGTCGATCTGCTCGACGTCGTGGCCGTCGACCTCGATCGCCTTCCAGCCGCACGCCTCGAGCCGGCGGGAGAAGTAGGCGAGGTCCCAGCCGTGCATCGTCTCGCCGCGCTGGCCGAGGCGGTTCACGTCGAGGATCGCGGTCAGGTTGTCGAGCCCGTAGAACGCGGCGTGCTCGATCGCCTCCCACATCGAGCCCTCGGCCAGCTCGCTGTCGCCGCAGATCACCCAGACGCGAAACGGCAGCCGGTCGAGCCGCCTGCCTGCGAGCGCCATCCCGACGCCGATCGGCAGGCCCTGTCCGAGCGAGCCGGTCGCGACGTCGATCCACGGGAGCGCCGGCGTCGGGTGCCCCTCGAGCCGCGAGCCGAACTGCCGGTACGTCCCGAACTCCTCCTCGGACAGTACGCCGGCGGCGCGGAAGAGCCCGTAGACGAGCGGGGAGGCGTGGCCCTTCGAGAAGATGAGGCGGTCGTTCGCCGGGCTCTTCGGGTCGTCGAAGTCGTAGCGGAAGTGCCCCGCGAGCAGCACGGCCGCGAGGTCGGCGGCGGACATCGACGACGTCGGGTGGCCGGACCCGGCCTTCGCGCTCGCGCGGACCGCGTCGACCCGGAGCTGCTGCCCGAGCTCGCGGTAGAGGTCGTCGTCGGCCATGCCCAGGTACCGTAACCGCACGATGCGAGTCGCGGTCGCCTTCGACCACCGGGGGGTCAAGCTTCGCGACCGCGTGCTCGCCGTGGTCGAGGAGCTCGGGCACGAGGCGGTCGACCTGGGCACCGACGCGCCGGAGCCGCGGATCGACTACCCGGACAAGGCGCAGGAGGTCGGCGACGCGATCCGCTCCGGCGCCGCGGAGCGCGCGGTGTTCGTCTGCGGCTCCGGCGTGGGCGCCTCCGTCGCGGCCTGCAAGCTGCCGGGGATCCGCGCCGCGGTCTGCCACGACGCGTACTCGGCCCATCAGGGTGTCGAGCACGACGACATGAACGTGCTCTGCCTCGGGTCGGAGGTCGTCGGCCCCGAGCTCGCCGCCGACCTCGTCCGCACCTTTCTCCAGGCGGAGTTCGACGGCGGGGAGCGCTACGTGAAGCGGTTGGAGAAGGTCGCCCGAATGGAAAAGGAGTTGGCGCATGGCGAAGTCACGTCTGCATGAGCTGAGCGAGCACGGGCAGAGCGTCTGGATCGACTCGCTCTCGCGCCAGTGGCTGCGCGACGGGACGATGCGGAAGCTGATCGCGAAGGACGCGGTCGTCGGCGTGACCTCGAACCCGACGATCTTCCAGAAGGCGCTCTCCGAGGGCGACTGGTACGACGACCAGCTGCGCGAGCTGATCCAGTCCGAGGAGGACCCGCGCGAGATCTTCTGGCAGCTCGCGGTCGCCGACATCAAGGAGGCGTGCGATCTCTTCCACCCGATCTGGGACGGCGGCGACGGCCGGGACGGGTACGTCTCGCTCGAGGTCGACCCCGACCTCGCCTACGAGCGCGACGCGACAATCGAGCAGGCGCTGAAGCTGCACGACTGGGTCGACAAACCGAACCTGTTCGTCAAGATCCCTGCCACCGAGCCCGGGCTGGGCGCGATCGAGGAGTGCGTCGCGCGCGGCAGGTCGATCAACGTCACGCTGATCTTCTCGCTCGCGCGCTACGAGGCGGTCGCGCAGGCGTACCTCCGCGGGCTCGAGCGGCTCGTCGAGGGGGGCGGGAGTCCGTCGGGCGTCGCGTCGGTCGCGTCGTTCTTCGTCTCGCGCGTCGACACCGAGGCGGACAAGCGCCTCGACGCCGTCGGACATCCGGAGCCGAAGGGGAAGCTCGCGATCGCGAACGCGAAGCTCGCGTACCAGCGCTGCACGGAGCTCTTCTCCGGGGAGCGCTGGGACGCGCTCGCCGCGAAGGGCGCGACCAAGCAGCGGTGCCTCTGGGCCTCGACCTCGACGAAGAACCCCGACTACCGCGACGTGATGTACGTCGAGGAGCTGATCGGGCCGGAGACGGTGAACACGATGCCGCTCGAGACGATCGAGGCGTTCCAGGACCACGGGGTCGTCGCCGACACGCTCGAGCGGGGCGTCGACGAGGCGCGGCAGCTGCTCGACGAGCTCGCACGCGCCGGCGTCGACTACGACGACGTCACCGAGACGCTGGAGCGCGAGGGCGTCCAGAAGTTCTCCGACTCGTTCGCCGAGCTGCTCGAGGGCATCCGCGCGAAGCGCGGCGAGCTCGTCTCCGCCTAGTGGTCACGAACACCGCGCAACTCGTCGACCGGATCTGGAGCCGGGACCCCAGCGTCTGGACCGGCGGCGACGAGGCGCAGTGGCTCGGCTGGCTCGACGAGCCGCTCCGGATGCACGAGCGGGTGCACGAGCTGCACCAGCGCTTCGCGCACGTCGGGTTCGACCGTGTCTGCCTGCTCGGGATGGGCGGCTCGAGCCTCGCGCCCGAGGTGCTGAAGCGCCTCTTCCGGGTTGACACCTTCGAGACGCTCGACACGACGCACCCGAACGCGGTCCGGCGCGTGGCGACAGACGGCACGCTCTTCGTCTCTGCGTCGAAGTCCGGCTCGACGCTCGAGACGCGCTCGCACACCGAGTACTTCCTCGAGCGTGTCGGAGGAAGAGGGGAGCGCTTCGTCGCGATCACCGACCCGGGCTCCGAGCTCGAGCGGCTCGCGGCGGAGCGCGGCTTCCTCGACACGTTCGCCGGCGAGCCGACGATCGGCGGCCGCTACTCCGCGCTCTCGCCGTTCGGGATCGTCCCGGCAGTGCTGATGGGAATCGACGTGCACAAGCTGCTCGACCGCGCCGAGGAGATGCGCGAGGCCTGCCGGCTCGAGGTGGGGAACCCGGGGCTCGAGCTCGGGCTCGCGCTCGGGCAGGGGCCCGACAAGGTCGCCATCCCAAATGCTGGCGCATTTGGGCTGTGGGTCGAGCAACTGCTTGCCGAGTCGACCGGAAAACACGGAAAGGGTCTGATCCCCGTGACGTACGGCGACGGACAAGATGTTCAGCGGCATGAAGTGCGCCTTGAAGACCCTTACGAGGCGGGCCAGGAGTTCTTCCGCTGGGAGTTCGCGACCGCGGTGACTGGGTCGATCCTCGGGATCAACCCGTTCGACCAGCCCGACGTGCAGGCGGCGAAGGACAAGACGAACGAGCTGCTCGCCCGCGGCGGCGAGCCGTCGGTCGAGCCCGACGGTGACCTCGACGAGCTGCTCGCCGGCGCGCGCGACGGCGACTACGTCGCGATCCTCGCCTTCGTCGACCCTGCGCGCGAGGGCGAGCTGGAGCCGCTCGTCGAGCGCGCGCGCGCGACCGGCCGCCCGGTCGCGGTCGGGCTCGGCCCGCGCTACCTCCACTCGACCGGCCAGCTGCACAAGGGCGGGCCGAACACGGGGCTCTTCGTCCAGGTCGTCGACGATCTCGGCGAGGAGCTGCCGATTCCCGGCAGGCCGTTCGGGTTCCGGACGCTGATCGCCGCGCAGGCGGCCGGCGACTTCGAGGCGCTGAAGGAGCGCGGCCGCCGGATCGTGCGGGTCCCACTGTGAAGCTCGGAATGATCGGCCTCGGCCGGATGGGCTCCGGCATGACGGAGCGGCTGCGCCGCGACGGTCACGAGGTGATGACGTACGACCCGAACGTCGAGTCGACGGCTGGCTCACTCGCCGAGCTGGCGTCGCAGCTCGATCAGCCGCGCGTCTTCTGGATGATGGTGCCCGCCGGCGAGATCACCGAGAGCACGTTTCGCGAGTCGATCGAGGTGCTCGGGAAGGGCGACGTGCTCGTCGACGGCGGGAACTCGTACTTTCGCGACTCGATCCGCCGCCACGACGAGGCGAAGGAGCGCGGCGTCCGCTTCGTCGACGTCGGCGTCTCGGGCGGCGTCTGGGGCCTCGAGGTCGGCTTCTGCCTGATGGCGGGCGGCGACGAAGACGCGACGAGGATCCTCGCGCCGGTCTTCGACTCGCTCGCGCCGGAGAACGGCTGGGCCGACGTGGGCGGCCCGGGCTCGGGTCACTTCGTGAAGATGGTCCACAACGGGATCGAGTACGGGCTGATGGAGGCGTACGCCGAGGGCTTCGAGCTCATGAGCCACTCCCAGTTCGACCTCGACCTCGAGCAGATCGCGGGCATCTGGCGCTACGGCTCGGTCGTGCGCTCGTGGCTGCTCGACCTGCTCTACGAGGCGTTCAAGGCGAACGGCTCGAACCTCGAGAAGATCGCGCCGTACGTGGAGGACTCGGGCGAGGGGCGCTGGACGATCAACGAGGCAATCGGCCTGAGCGTCCCGGTGCCCGTCATCGCGAGCGCGCTGTTCGCGCGCTTCGCGTCGCGCGACGAGATCAACTTCGGCGCGAAGGTGGCGGCGGCGCTCCGCAACCAGTTCGGCGGGCACGCGATCAAGGCGGCCGAAGAGCGCATGGAGGACCCTGACCCAAGTCGCTGAGAACCCGCTGCTCGAAGGGCTCGAGCGCAGGCGCACACCCGACCCGTGCGTGCTCGTGATCTTCGGCGCGTCGGGGGACCTGACGAGGCGCAAGCTCTTCCCCGCGCTCTATGCGCTCGCGTACCGCCACATGCTGCCCGAACGCTTCGCCGTGCTCGGCTCCGCGCGGAGCCCGATGTCGACCGAAGAGTTCCGCAGGGTGATGGAGGAGGCCGTCCGCCAGCATGCGCGCGTCGAGTTCAAGCAGGAGGTCTGGGACGAGCTCGCGTCGGCGACGCAGTACGTGCCGATGGAGTTCGAGGACGACCGCGGCGAGGACCGCGTCGTCGAGAAGCTCACCGAGCTCGACGAGGAGCAAGGCACTGAGGGCAACCGCCTCTACTACCTCGCCGTGCCGCCCAGCGCGATCGCGACGCTCGTCCACGAGATCGGAGACCGCCGCGCGAGCGGGGGCTGGGCGCGGCTGATCGTCGAGAAGCCGTTCGGGCGCGACCTCGCCTCAGCCCGGCGTCTGAACGAGGAGATCCGCCGCTACTTCGACGAGAACGAGATCTTCCGGATCGACCACTACCTCGGCAAGGAGACCGTCCAGAACATGCTCGCGCTGCGATTCGCGAACGGCATCTTCGAGCCGCTCTGGTCGCGCCAGTTCGTCGACCACGTGCAGATCACGGTCGCGGAGTCGATCGGGATCGAGGGTCGCGCCGCGTTCTACGAGCAGGCCGGTGCGACGCGCGACGTCCTCCAGAACCACCTCCTGCAGCTCGTCGCGCTGACCGCGATGGAGCCGCCGATCGACTTCGACGCGGATGCGATCCGGAACGAGAAGTCGAAGGTGCTGCGCGCGACCGACGTGGACGCCGTCGTGCGGGGGCAGTACGGGCGCGGCCACGTCGAGGGCAAGGAGGTCCCCGGCTACCGCGAGGAGGAAGGCGTCGACCCCGAGTCGACGACCGAGACCTTCGTTGCCGCGAAGCTCCGCATCGACACCTGGCGCTGGGCGGACACGCCGTTCTACGTCCGTACGGGCAAACGGCTCGCGCGGCGCGAGACGACGATCGCGATCCAGTTCAAGCGCGTCCCGCAGTCGCTCTTCTCGCACGCGGACGGGCTTCGGCCGAACGCGCTCGCGGTCCACGTCCAGCCGGACGAGGGCGTCTCGCTCGGGATCGGCGCAAAGGTTCCGGGCCAGGGCATGACCGTCCGCACGGTGAACATGGACTTCCTGTACGGCGGGGCATTTCGAACCGGCTTGCCCGAGGCGTACGAGCGGCTGATCCTCGACGCGATGCGGGGCGACCCGACGCTCTTCACGCGCGCCGACGAGGTCGAGGAGCAGTGGCGGATCGTCGACTCGATCCATGCCCGCTGGGCCGGCCAGATTCCCGACTCCCCGAACTACGCGGCCGGGACGTGGGGGCCGGAGGACGCGGACGACCTGATTACGCGCGACGGGCGCTCCTGGAGGCGGCATTGAGCACGGCGCAGCAGGGGGAATGGACGGGCCGCGACGTGACGGTCTCGGAGATCGAGCGCGAGCTGTCGCAGCTTCGACAGGATTCGATGGACCTCCGCACGAGCGTGATGACCCACCTCGCGTGGGCGCCGCCGCAGTGGCAGGACGTCGCGCGCGAGACGCTCAGAGGCCTGGACGAGCTGCACCCCTCGCGCACGATCCTGCTCTTTCCGCAGGAAGACGGACGGGACGCGCTCGACGCGGACGTCACGCTCGCGTGCTACTCGAACCCCGAGCTCGAGCGCCACGTGTGCTCGGAGGTGATCGAGCTGCGGCTGCACGGCTCGCTCGCGACCGCGCCGGCGAGCGTCGTGCTCCCGCTCGTGCTTCCC
>Ga0214473_10003443_pt1 | contig 19206 bp, 21 predicted proteins | sample RVTome_7_FD_203509 | JGI IMG/M metagenome (GOLD analysis project Ga0214473, IMG submission 203509) | Soil microbial communities from uranium-contaminated site in the Upper Colorado River Basin, Wyoming, United States - RVT98D197 | ecosystem: Environmental > Terrestrial > Soil > Contaminated >... | reverse complement strand
AGACGCCCGCCGAGAACAGCACGGCCGAGAACAGCAGGACGAGCGGCAGCCGGATCACGTCAGTTCCCCTCGTCCTTCCTCGCGAGCACGATCGCCCCGATCAGGGCGGCGAGCAGCACGAACGACACGGCCTCGAACGGCAGCACGTAGTCCGTGAACAGGGCCTCGCCGATCGTGGCCGAGGCCCCCGGCGCGGCCGGCGGCGCGACCGCGTCGCCGAACGGGAACGCGGCGTTGATCAGCCCCACGAGACCGACGAACACCAGCAGCGCCACCACGGCGCCGAGCCCCCTCGACTGGTTGTCGAGCGTGTCGCGCCCGATCGGCGCTTTCGTGAGCATCAGACCGAACAGGAACAGGATCACGATCGCGCCCACGTAGATCAGGATCTGGACCCAGCCGATGAACTCGGCGCCGAGCAGCAGGAAGGTCACGCCCACCGCCAGCAGCGCGACCACCAGGTACAGGGCGGCGTGGACCACGTTACGCGCCGTCACGACGGCGACCGCCGCGATCGAGCCGACCGTCGCGACCACCAGGAACGCGTATTCCTGCGCGGTCACGAGGCCACCTCAGCCTTGGAGTCCTCCGGCGGCTCCGCGCCGTCCTCGAGCGCCGGCGGCGGGAGCACGGTGTAGGTCCACTCCTCGAGGCGTTCGCGCTCGTGGATCATCTCGGTGATGTCGTACTCGGCGTACTCGAACTCGGGGCTCCAGAACAGCGCGTCGAACGGGCAGACCTCGACGCAGATGCCGCAGTACATGCACAGGGAGTAGTCGATCGCGAACCGGTCGAGGATCTTCGCCGAGCGCGCGCGGCCGCCGCTCGCGGGCTCGTGCGCCTCCTTGTGAGCGTCGATGTAGATGCACCAGTCGGGGCATTCGCGCGCGCACTTGTAGCAGACCGTGCAGTTCGCCTCCTTCAGCGCGATCACGCCGCGGGTGCGCGCCGGAAGGGTGGGCTTCACGTGCGGGTACTGCACCGTCACCGCCGGGCGGAGCATGGTGCGCAGCGTCACCGACAGTCCCTTCAGCAGGCCCTGGCCCCACCCACGCTGGATCTGCGTGTCGGCCATCTACTTCACCGCCACCTTGACCACGGCCACGACCAAGATCTGCAGGAGCGCGAGCGGGGTCAGCCCGATCCACGCGAAGCGCTGCAGCTGGTCCTCGCGCAGACGCGGGAACGTCGCCCGCAGCCAGATGATGACGAACGACAGGGCGAAGATCTTGCCCATCATCCACAACGGGCCGGGGATCATCTCGAGGCCGCGCAGCGGCTGGTACCCGCCGAGGTAGAGCACGGCGGCGACGCCCGACATCACGACGATGCCGCCGTACTCGGCCAGCAGGAAGAACGCGAACTTCAGCCCCGTGTACTCGGTGTACGCCCCGAAGATGATCTCGGAGTCCGCGACGGGCATGTCGAAAGGCGGGCGGGTCAGCTCGGCGACTGCCGCGATCATGAAGATCACGAACCCGATCGGCTGGGTGAGGACGAACCAGTACTGCCACTGCGCCTCGGAGATGTCCACCAGCGACATCGAGGCCGCCTGCATGACGACGGCGGCGGTCGCGAGCACCAGCGGGAGCTCGTAGGCGATCAGCTGGGCGGCCGCGCGCAGGGCGCCGATCAGCGAGAACTTGTTCGCGCTGGACCAGCCGGCCATCAGCACGCCGAGCACGCCGACGCTCGACATCGCGAGCACGAAGAACACGCCCACGTCGAGGTCGAGCGCCCACACCGACGCCCCGAGCGGCAGCACCACGAGCGTGACGATGTACGGGATCATCGCCACGGCAGGCGCGAGCGAGAACACGCTGCGGTCGGCTGCGGCGGGCACCACGTCCTCCTTCTGGATGAACTTCACGCCGTCGGCGACGAGCTGCGCCCATCCGTGGAAGACGCCGGCCTCCATCGGTCCCAGGCGAGCCTGCATATGGGCGAGGACCTTGTGCTCCATGTAGCCGACCACGAGCGGTACCACCAGGAAGAACCCGAGCACCGCCACGGTCTTGATCAGCAGCGAGAGCCAGAAATTCGACGTGAAGTCGTCGACGGCCGACTGGGCGAGGACGGCGACGGCACCGATCACTCCTCCTCGTCCTCCTCGCCCTCGACCGCGCCCGGCCAGGGCTTCACCTCACGGCTGATCAGCGAGAAGTCCTTGCGCAGCGGATGACCCTCGAAGGGCTCGGAGAGCAGCAGCTTCACGGGACGAGGGTGGTTGCGCACCCGGATGCCGAACATCTCCATCATCTCGCGCTCGTGCCAATCGCACGTCGCGAACAGGTCGTGGATCGACTCGATCTCGGGCTCGTCGTGGGGCAGTCGCACCTTCAGCCGGACGTCGTGGTGATGTGTCGTCGAGTACAAGTGCGTCACGACCTCGAACCCCTCCTCGGGACCGAAGTCGACCGCGGTGGTGAAGTCGCAGTAGTCGCACGCGAAGTCCGGATCGTCGCGCAGCAGGCGAACGACGTCGTGGTAGCGCTCCGCCGGTACGGTCGCGGCCGCGTGCCCGAACTGGTCGACGACCTCCACGGCGTCGCCGAACCGAGCCCGCAAGCGGAGCCCGACCTCCTCAGCGGACAGCCGACGTGCCACTCGCGAACTTCTCCTGGATGTCCTCGTCCTTGATCTTCTCCTGCAGGGCGATGATGCCGTGCAGGAGGGCCTCCGGGCGTGGCGGGCAGCCGGGCACGTAGACGTCGACCGGGATGACCTGATCGACCCCCTTCGTGACGGAGTAGCTGTCCCAGTAGGGACCGCCGCAGTTCGCGCAGGAACCGAACGAGATCACGTACTTCGGGTCTGGCATCTGGTCGTACAGCCGCTTGATGACCGGCGCCATCTTGTCGGTGAGCGTGCCGGCCACCAGCAGGAGATCCGCCTGGCGCGGGCCGTGCGCGAACGGGATCACGCCCAAGCGGATGAAGTCGTTCTTGGCCGTCGAGGCGGCGATGAACTCGATCGAGCAACATGCGAGCCCGAAGTTGAAGATCCACAAGGAGTAGCGCCTGCCCCAGTTCAGGAGGAACTTGACGGGCTTGATCTTCGGGAGCGCGGTCTTTTCGGTGATCAGACCCACCGGAGCACCCCCTTGCGCCACGCGTACAGGAGCCCCACGGCCAAGATGGCGATGAAGATGCCCATCGACCACACCGCGCGATAGCCGATCGACTCGAACACCTTGGCCCAGGGGAACAGGAAGACGCTCTCGACGTCGAAGATCACGAACAGGAACCCGTACACGTAGTACCGAACCTGGGACTGCGACCAGCCCTCGCCGACCGGGTCGATCCCGCATTCGTAGGTGGTCAGCTTGCCGAAGCCGGGACGGTGCGGAGCGATCAGTCGACCGGCCGTGAAGGCCACGGCGACCAGCAGGACGCCGGCGGCGGCGACCGCCAGGACGACCCCGTAGGAACCGTAGTAGTTCATGCCCAGAGCCCCTCGACCACGCTCGCGGATCGCCTCTGCCAACGGCGGCCGTATCCTAGCAGCGAGCCCTCCCGGGGGGTTCCGCGGGTGCGCGTCACGCGCCGACCTCCGCGCCGCAGCGGATCGCCAGGAACGTCGACAGCTGCACGAGTGCGTGCTGCGAGGACCCGGCGGGCAGGCGCTCGGCCAACTCGACGGCGCGGCGAACCTCGGTCGCCACGGCCCCGCGTGCGTGGTCGATCCCACCGCCGCTGCGCACGATCTCGAGCGCGCGGTCGAGCATCTCCCCGTCGGGCGCACCGTGGGCCAGCAGACGTTGCAGCTCGTCGCGGTGGGGCCCGGTGGTGAGCGCGTGAAGGACGGGCAGCGTGTAGACGCCCTCCTTCATGTCGGTGCCGGGCTCCTTGCCGAGCTCCATCTGGCTCGACGTGAGGTCCATGATGTCGTCGGACAGCTGGAAGGCCATGCCGAGCGACTCCCCGAATCCCTCGAGGGTCTCGAGGTGCTCCTCGGGTGCGTCGGACAGCATGCCCCCGAGACGGCACGAGGTCGCGATCAGCACCGCGGTCTTGCGGCGGATGGTCTCCAGGTAGGCCTCACCGGTCTGCTCGAGCGTGCCGGCGGCGCCGACCTCGCGGATCTGGCCGTCGCACAGCACCGCGATCGTCCGTGCGAGCAGCCGTGAGACGTCGGTCCCGAGCTCGGACGAGATCTCCGATGCGCGGGCGAACAGGTAGTCGCCCGTGAGGATCGCGACGGTGTTGTCCCACCGGGCGTTCGCGCTCGGGACCCCGCGCCGGTCGTCGGACTCGTCGATCACGTCGTCGTGATACAGGGTCGCCAGGTGCGTGAGCTCGATCGCCACCGATCCCGGGATCAACCGCGGGTCGGTCGGGTCGCCGAAGTACCCGGACAGCAGCACGAGCATGGGACGGAACCGCTTGCCGCCGGCCTGAAGCAGGTACGCCGCGGTGGCCGCCAACAGGTCGGAGTCTGCCACCACCGACTTCTCGAGCGCGTCCTCGACCCGGTCCAGGCGCGAGCGGATCTCCGCCTCGAGCTGGTCGTCGGGGGCTTCGAGCCCGGGGATCACGCGTCGCATCCGATCACCACCTCAGGACCGAGGCCCGCTCCAACACCCCGGAGAGCAGGCCGGGGAAGACGCCCAGGGCGAGCGTTCCGACGGCGAGGACGACGGCCACCGCGCGGGGCAGCGGCGCCGGCTCGGCGTCCTGCTCTCGCTCGGGAGCCACCATGTACATGTACACGATGACGCGCAGGTAGAAGAATGCGGCCGCCACGCTCGCCACCACCGCCACGATCGCGAGCGGCCAGTTGCCGGCGTCGATCGCGGCGGAGAACACGCCCACCTTGGCGATGAATCCGGCGGTCGGCGGGATGCCGGCGAGCGAGAGCAGGAAGACCGTCATCAGGCCCGCGAGCACCGGGCTCCGCGTCCCGAGCCCGGCGAAGTCGCCAAGCGAGGTGCGCTCCTCGTCCCGCGCGGCCACCAGCATCACCACCCCGAACGAGCCGAGGGTCATGATCGCGTAGGCCACCAGGTAGAACATCGCGGCGCGGATCCCCGTGCTGTTCGCCGAGGTCAGCCCGGTCAGCAGGAACCCCGCGTGGGCGACGCTCGAGTAGGCGAGCATGCGCTTCACGTCGGTCTGCGCGATCGCCACCACCGACCCGACCACGATCGAGACCACCGCGAGGGCGTACACGATCGGGGTCCAGTCCCAGGTGAGCGGCTGGAACGCGACGTCGAGGACCCGGATCAGCGCGAAGAAGGCCGCGACCTTGGTGGCCGCCGACATGTACGCGGTCACCGGCGTCGGCGCCCCCTGGTAGACGTCGGGCGTCCACATGTGGAACGGCGCCGCCGAGATCTTGAACCCGAAGCCGATCAGGAGGAAGGCCATCGCGAGCAGCGCGATGGCCTGGTCGCCGGTCTGCCCCGCGAGCGCGTTCGCGATCGCGGGGATCTTCGTGCTCGCGGTCGCCCCGTACGCCATCGCGACCCCGTACAGGAAGAACGCCGAGGAGAAGGCCCCCAGCAGGAAGTACTTCATCGCGGCCTCGGTCGCGCGGCGGCGTCCGGTGACGCCGGTGAGCACGTACAGCGACAACGACAGGATCTCGAGCGCCAGGAAGACCACGATCAGGTCGTTCGCGGCGGTGATCAGGGTCATGCCGGCCGTGGCGAACAGCACGAGCGGATAGAGCTCGCCCCGGTACGCCGCGGGGTCTCGCCGCGCCTCGTCGGTGGCGAAGACACAGCCGACCAGCGCGGCCGCGACCAGGACGATCCGCGCGACCACCGAGAAGCGATCGGCCGCGACCGAGCCGGCCAGCACCGTGGAGGCGCCCGTCCAGTCCCAGAGCCACCAGGCGGCCACGCCCGCGGCGACCAGGCCGACCGTCGCGATCGCCAGGTGCACGATCCGGCTCGAGCGGCGGGCGAAGGCCTCGTAGAGCATCCCGACGATGCCGAAGGACGCGAGGATCAGCTCGGGCAGGACCGGCCAGAACACGAGCACGGGCGTCCGCATCAGCCCTCGCCCTCCTCGTCGGCCGACCCCTGCGCGACCAGGCGGTACGAGGTACCCACGCCGATGTCGACCGTGCGCTGGACCGGCGCGACGCGCGCGATCACGCGCTGGGTGGCAGGGTCGACGTCGCGCGTGACGAGCGACGGGTAGACGCCGAGCACCAGCAGCATCGCGAGCACCGGGGCGAGCACCGCGACCTCGCGGCCGGTGAGGTCGGGCAGCATCGAGTGCTCGACGCGCACAGGCCCGTACGCGAGGCGCTGGTAGGACCACAGCAGGTACACGGCGGCGAGCACCACCGCGATCACCGAGATCGATCCGGCCAGGTGGCTCACGGCGAACGTCCCCGCGATCACCAGGAACTCCCCGACGAAGCCGTTGAGCCCGGGCAACCCCACGCTCGCGAGCACGGCGAACAGGAAGGCGCCGAGCAACCACGGCATCGTGGTCGCGAGCCCGCCCATCTCGTCGAGCCGCCGGGTGTGCGTGCGCTCGTAGACCATCCCGACCACGAGGAACAGCGCCCCAGTGGCGAGCCCGTGGTTCACCATCTGCAGGACCCCGCCGGTCACGCCCTGCGTCGTGAGCGCGAACAGCCCCAGGACCACGAACCCCAGGTGCGACACGGACGAGTACGCCACGAGACGCTTCACATCGGACTGGATCAGCGCGCAGGCCGCCCCGTACACGATGCCGATCACCGCGAGCACCATCACGAACGTGCGGAAGTAGGTCGACGCCTCGGGGAACAGCGCGAGGTTGAACCGGATCAGCCCGTAGGTGCCGACCTTCAGCAGCACGCCGGCGAGCAGCACCGACCCCGCGGTGGGCGCCTCGGTGTGGGCGTCGGGGAGCCACGTGTGCAGCGGGAACAAGGGCACCTTCACCGCGAAGGCCACGAAGAACGCGAGGAACAACCACCGGCCGGTCGCCACCGGGAGCGTGGCCGCGACCTCCTGGAGCGCCCGCAGGTCGAACGTGCCCTCCCCCAGCGCCCCGTTCGCCTTCGCGTACAGGAACAGCGAGGCCACCAGCAGGAACGCCGACCCGGCCATCGTGAACAGGAAGAACTTCACCGCGGCGTAGATGCGGTTCTCCCCGCCCCAGCCGCCGATCAGCAGGTACATCGGGACGAGGATCGCCTCGAAGAACAGGAAGAACAGCAGCAGGTCGAGCGCGAGGAACGACCCGAGCACGGCGGTCTCGAGCACGAGCATCGCGCCCATGTACATCCGCACGTTCTCGCGGATCGGCCACGACGCGAGGATCGACACGGGGAACAGGAACGTGGTGAGCAGCACGAGCCACAGGCTGATCCCGTCAACCCCGACCAGGTACTTGAGCCCCACGGCGCGCACCCACCACAGCTCCTCGACCAGCTGGTACCCGTGCGCGGCCCGGTCGAACTCGAGGAGCATCAGGATCGACGCCCACAAGGTGGCGAGCGTGGCCGCCAGCGCCACCCCACGGGCGGTGGTGTCGCCGAGGGACCTGCCGCCGACGAGCAGCAGCACGAGGCCCACGAGCGGCAGGAAGATCACGACGCTCAGCAGGTGCTCGCTCATCCGTTCGTCCTCACAGACGCCACCCCACCCAGGCGAGCACGGCGACCGCGCCCACGAACACCGCGAGCGCGTAGCTGCGGACGAACCCGGTCTGCATCAGGCGCCCACCTTGCGCGAGGCGCTTCACCCCGCCGCCGATCGCGTTCACGAGCCCGTCGATGCCCTTCGCGTCCACCACGAACGCGGCGAGCCACGCGGCGGTCTTGCCAGGCTGCACGAACAGCAGGTCATAGGCACGGTCGACGTACCAGCCGTTCAGCGACGCGCGCGGGAGCGGCTCGAGGCGCTCACGTTGCGCGAGCCAGTCCACGCGCCCGGAGCCGTGGATCCACCACGTCAGGATCAGCCCGGTGAGCGTGACGGCCACCGCGACGGCGTAGAAGATCGGCCGGCCGAGACCCGCCTCCCCTTCGGGCACGAGCCCCACGATCGGCTCCATGAACGACGAGATCCGGCCCTCGGGCCCCAGGCTGAGCCACCCGCCGAAGGTCGCGCCCAGCGCGAGGACCGCGAGCGGGATCCACATCACGGCCGGCGACTCGTGCGCGTCCTCGGCCTGCTCGCTCCGAGGTTTCCCGAAGAAGGTCAAGAAGATCAAACGGCCGATGTACGTGGCCGACAGCAACGCGCCGATCGACCCCAGGACGTAGAAGCCCCAGCGCTCGTTCGTGTTCGCGATCTCGAGGACGACGTCCTTCGCGAAGAACCCCGCCATGAACGGGAACCCCGCGAGCGCGAGCGCCCCGAGGATCATCGTGACGGCGGTGACCGGCATCTTCCGGAAGAGCCCGCCCATCTTCCGCATGTCCTGCTCCTCGTCCATCCCGTGGATCACCGAGCCCGAGCCGAGGAACAGCAGCGCCTTGTAGAAGGCGTGCGCCACCAGGAAGAACATCGCCGCCGCGTACGCGCCGAGCCCCGCCGCGAGGAACATGTAGCCGAGCTGGCTGATCGTGGAGTAGGCGAGCGCCCGCTTGATGTCCCACTGCGCGACCGCGCACACGCCCGCGAAGAGCAGGGTGACGAGCCCCACCACGGCGACGACGTCGAGCGCGATCGACGACGCCTCGAAGATCGGCGCCGAGCGGACCACGAGGTACACGCCGGCGGTGACCATCGTCGCGGCGTGGATCAGGGCCGACACCGGCGTGGGACCGGCCATCGCGTCGGGCAGCCATACGTGGAGCGGCACCTGCGCCGACTTGCCGATCGCGCCCGCGAACAGCAGCAGCGCCACCGCGGTCGCCGCCCCGTTCGACAGCACCTCGCCCGCCGCGCCGAAGATCGGCTCGAAGTCGAGCGTGCCGAAGTGGAAGACGATCAGCGCGAGCCCGATCATCATCGCGCTGTCGCCGATCCGTGTCGTGATGAACGCCTTCTTCGCCGCCTCGGCGTTCTCCTCCTTCTCGAACCAGAACCCGATCAGCAGGTACGAGCACAGGCCGACGCCCTCCCAGCCCAGGTAGAGCAGCAGGTAGTTGCCGCCCAGGACGAGCATCAGCATGAAGAACACGAACAGGTTGAGGTACGCGAAGAACCGCCCGAACCTGGGGTCGCCGTGCATGTAGCCGATCGCGTAGATGTGGATCAGGGCACCGACCCCGGTCACCACGAGGATCATCGTGGCGCTGATCGCGTCGAGCCGCAGATCGACACCGACCTTGAACGACCCCACCGAGATCCAGTCGAACAGGTGCTGGACGACCAGTCGCTGCTCGGGGGGCAGCGCGAGGAGCTCACGCACGGCGTTCGCCGCGATGCCGAACGACACCAGCACCGCGAGCGAGGCGACGACCCCGGCGATCCTGCCGACCTTCTGGCCGAAGAAGAGGTTCACGAAGGCCACCCCCAGCGGGATCGCGGGCAGGAGCCACAGCAGCCCGAGGGCCCCGTCTGCGGCGGACACGGGTATCGCCTCGGCCGCTACCATCGCAGCTCCCTCGCGTCGTCGACGTCGACGGTCTGCCGGCGCCGGTAGATCGCGACGATGATCGCGAGCCCCACCACGACCTCGGCCGCCGCGACCACCATCGAGAAGAACGCGAGCACCTGGCCCGTGAGGTCGTTGTGCATCCGGCTGAACGCGATCAGCGCCAGGTTGACGGCGTTCAACTGGAGCTCGACCGACATGAAGATCAGCAGCGCGTTCTTGCGGGTGAGGACGCCCACCGTGCCGAGCGCGAACAGGATGCCCGACAGCAGCAAGAAGTAGGCGATCGGCGTCCTCACGCCGGCAACTCCCGCGGGTCGGGGTCCGTGGTGGGGGTCGTGGAGGTGGCGGCGCGAGCGTCCATCTCGGCCTGCGTGACGGCCCGAGCCTTGCGCTGCGCCAGCACCATCGTCGCGATGGCCGCCACGATCAGCAGGATCGAGGTGACCTCGAACGGGAAGAAGTAGTCGCGGAACAGCACCTCGGCGACCGCCTGGGTGTTCCCGGGATCGTTGACCGCGTCGAAGCCCTCGGGCGCCTTGGTCGCGAACCCGATCCCCGCCCGCAGCGCGAAGAACAGCTCGGCGACGAACCCGACCGCGAGCAGGGCCGCGAGGCCGCGCTGCGCGAAGAGCCGGTCCTTGAGATCGACGTCTCGGTCGACCCCGAGCAGCATGATCACGAACAGGAACAGCACCATGATCGCGCCGGCGTAGACCACGATCTGCACCGCGAACAGGAAGGGCGCGTCGAGCAGCAGGTACATCACGGCGATCGTGAAGAGGTTCACGACCAGGAACAGCGCCGCGTGCACCGCGTTGCGAACCACCAGCATCCCCACCGCGCTCGCGATCGAGATCGGCGCGAAGACCCAGAACACGACGTTGTCGAGGGGCATCTCGTCACCCCTCCCGGTCGATCGGGTCGGTGCCGAGCGGCGGCGGCGGTTCGAGCAGCCGCTCCTTCGTCCAGATCGCGTCCTCGCGAGAGGTGAACGCGAGCTCGTAGTAGTTCGTGAGCGTGAGAGCGCGCGTCGGGCATGCCTCCACGCACAGGCCGCACATGATGCAGCGCAGGTAGTTGATCTGGTAGTCCTTCGCGTGACGCTCGCCGGGGCTCACCGGCGCCTCGGGGTCGTTGTCCTCCCCCACCACCCAGATCGCGTCGGCCGGGCAGGCGTAGGCGCACAGCTCGCAGCCGATGCACTTCTCGAGCCCGTCGTCATGGCGGTTCAGCAGGTGCCGGCCGATGTGCGAACGCTCGGGGACCTCGACGATCTCCTTCGGGTATCGCTCGGTGTTGTCGGCCCGGAACGTCTGCTTGAAGACGGTGCCCATGCCCTTCGCGATCGCCCACCAGGCGGGCGAACGCCGCTCTTCGGCGGGACCGGTCTCGGGGGTCTCGCGCGGCGCTTCGCTCACGCGACCTCACCTCGTCTCGGTGAACGCTCGTCGAGCAAGGGCTTGACCAGCGAGAACACGAGCCCGACCGCGACGATCAGGCCGACCGCCATGATCGAACCGCGCCAGCGTCCGTAGCGGTCGGGCAGCACCACGATCGCGCCGGTCGCGAGCACCCAGAACAGCCCGAACGGGATCAGCACCTTCCACCCGAAGTTCATCAGGCGGTCGTACCGCATCCGCGGCAGCGTCGCGCGGACGAGGATGAACACGTAGATCACCGCGGTGACCTTGAGCACGAACCACAGGAGCGGCCACAGCCACCCCAGCAGGTCGGGCGTCGAGATCTGCGGCAGCCATTGCGGATACGGCAAGGGTCGCCAGCCGCCCAGGAACAGCGTCACCGCGATCGACGCCACCGTGACCGTGTTCACGTACTCGCCGAGGTAGAACATCGCGAATCGGAACCCCGAGTACTCGGTGTGGAACCCGGCGACGATCTCGGACTCCGCCTCGGCGAGGTCGAACGGCGGGCGGTTCACCTCCGCGAGCGCGCAGATCAAGAAGACGAGGAACGCCGGGAACTGCGGAACCGCGTACCAGACGTCCTCCTGCGCCGCGACGAGCGACGACATCGTGAGGTTCCCGCTGTACATCAGGACCGCGACCAGCGCGAGGCCCATCGCGACCTCGTAGCTGATCATCTGGGCCGTCGATCGCACGCCGCCGAGCAGCGGGTAGTTGGAGCCGCTCGACCACCCCGCGAGCACGATCGCGTACACGCCGATCGACGTCATCGCGAGGATCCACAGGATGCCGATGTTCAGGTCCGCCAGCTGGAACGGGATCTCCCGCTCGAACAGCGTCACCGACCTCCCGAACGGGATCACCGCGAACGCCAGGAACGCGGGGATCATCGCGATCAGCGGCGCCAGCAGGTACACGGGTCGGTCGGCGTTCGTCGGCATGATGCTCTCCTTGAAGATGAGCTTGATGCCGTCGGCGAGCGTGATGAGGATGCCCCGCGGGCCGGCGCGCAGCGGACCGCTGCGCGTCTGCATGTCGGCGATCACCTTGCGCTCCATCCAGATGTAGAGCACGACCGACATCAGCAGGCCGAAGAAGACCACCACGATCTTCACGACGAGGATCGCCCAGTCGACCCAGTCCATCAGGCGGGCACCTCCTCGGGTTCCTGAGCCTCGGGCTTCTGGGGCTCGGGCTCCTGGGCGCCCGTCCCATCGGCCGAGCCGACCGCCTCGAGGCTCGCGGCGGCGGTGAACCACCCCGACAGGAGCGTGTTGGCGGCGAGACCTGGCTGGTTGAAGGGCACGAACGCGGTGCCGTCGACGATGTGCTCGGTGATGCGCACGGGCAGCTCCGCGCTCCCGGCCTCGGTGGCCACGCGGGCAACCCCGCCGTCCACCAGCGCGTGACGCGCGGCGGTCGCCGGCGACACCTCCACGACGGCGGGCTCCTCCAGCGCATCCTTGAGCTCGCCCGCCCCCTCCGACAGCCGTCCCTCGTCGACCAGCAGCGGGTAGGAGAACAGGACGACGCCGTCGCCACCTGCCACCGCGCGGGGCGCGACGTCCACGGGACCCGCCAAGGGGGTCTCGAGGGAGGTGTCCGGCGCGAGCACGCGGCCCATCTCGACGTGCAGCTCCGGGAGCGTGTCGAAGCCGAGGTCGCCCCCCATGGCCGCCACGAGACCGGCGAAGATCTCCCAGTCGGGGCGGCCGATCCCGGCGGGGCCGCGCATCGGCACGATCCGCTGGCCGCGCCCCTCCCAGTCGGTGAGATGCCCCTCCTTCTCCAGGTACGAGGCCGCGGGAAGGAACGCGTCGGCGAACGGCTCGAGCGATCCGAGCTCCAGGGACTGGACGACCTTCACCGGTACGTTGCCGAGGGCGCGCCTCGCGAGGGCGGCGTCGGGCACGTCTCGAAGCGGGTCGACACCGACGAGGAACAGCACGTCGACCTCGCGAGCCGCGCTCGCCTCGAGGATCTCCATGGTCGAGCGGCCGGGGCCCTCCACCATGATCGGGCCCCACACCGCCTCGACCTCCGCGCGCTCGGCGGGCACATCGAAGCGCCGACCCCCCGGCAGCAGGTCGGGGTGGACGCCGGCCCGCAGCGCGCCCCTGTCGTTCGCGCGGCGCGGCGCGAGCGTGAACCGCGCGCCGGTCGCCTCCGCCAGCTGGAGCGCGGCGTCGGCCGCGCCCTCGGCCAGGCGAGGCCCGGCCAACACGACGGCCGCGTCCGCCGCCCCGCGGAGCCCCTGCGCCACACCCGCGAGCGGCCCGCGCCCCTCGCGGGCCTCGGCGAGCACGGTCGCCTGCTGTCCGGGACGGCAGAGCACGTGTTCCGCGACGTCGTGCAGGCGCGTGCGCCGGGGATGGAGCACCACGATACGAGCGCCGCGGGCCGCGGCCTTGCGCAGGCGCAGGTGCACGATCGGCAGCTCCTGCTCGGCGTCGAGCCCGGCCACGAGGATCACGCGGGCGCGCTCGAGATCCTTCGAGGTCACAACCATCGGTCGGCGGGCGGCCGCGGTCTCCGCAAGCAGCCCGGGCTCGTCCCTCCGGTGGTCGAGATCGTTCGATCGCATCACCGTGCGCGCGAGCTTCGACAGCGCGTAGTAGTCCTCGTCCATCAGACGACCGCCGGTGAGGAACGCGACGCGCGCCCCCTGGCACCGCGCCGCGACCCACGACAGCACCTCGCCGAAGGAGGCCGGCTCGAGGCCACGGTCGCGGATCAGCGGCGTCGTGATCCGATCGGGCGCGTCGACGGATCGGAACGCGAACCGCCCCTTGTCGCAGATCCACGCGTCGTTCGTGTTCGGATTCTCGCGAGCCAGCACGCGGACGACCTCGCCGCGGCGCACGTCGACACGGATGTTGCAGCCGCTCGCGCAGTGCTGGCACACGGAGTCGCCGCTCGACAGATCGAACGGCCGCGCCGCGAACCGGTACGGGGTGGCGGTGAGGGCCCCGACCGGACAGATCTGGATCGTGTTGCCGCTGAACGGCGACGCGAAGTCCTCACCGGCCGCGATCGACACGCGCTCGCCGGCGCCGCGGGCGAACAGCTCGATGAACCGGTCGCCCGAGATCTGGTCGCAGAAGCGCGTGCAGCGGGCGCACAGCACGCAGCGCTCGCGGTCGAGGCTGACGAGAGGCGACAGCGCGATCGGCTTGTCGAACACCCGCTTCGCCTCGCGAAACCGGCTCTCGCCGGGCCCGTAGGCGAGCGCCTGGTCCTGCAGCGGGCACTCGCCTCCCCGGTCGCAGATCGGGCAGTCGAGGGGGTGGTTGAGCAGGAGAAACTCGATGTTTGCGACCTGCGCCTGACGCACCTGGTCGTCGGTGTTCTGCGTGCGCACGACCATCCCAGGCGCCACCGTCATCGTGCAGGAGGTGCCGAGCTTCGGCTGGCCCTCGACCGCCACGTAGCACTGGCGGCAGGCCCCGGCGGGCTCGAGGTACGGGTGGTCGCAGAACCGAGGGATCTCGATGCCGAGCTGCTCGGCGGCGCGGATGATCAACGTGCCCTTCGGCACGGTGACCACCTTGCCGTCGATCGTGAGCGTCACCATGTCGGGCTCACGAGGCCACCCTCGCCGGCATGTGCTCGACCTTCAGCGGGCAGCGCCCCAGCCGCACGTGCTCCTCGTACTCGCCCATGAAGTGCGTCAGGCTCGAATTGATGACCGAGGCGGTGCCGTCGGCGAGCGCGCAGAACGCGCGGAACAGGATGTTCGTGCCCATCTCGCTCATGAGCGGGAGGTCCTCGGGACGGCCGTGGCCCTCCTCGATGCGCCCGAGGACGCGGGTGGCCCACCAGCTTCCCTCGCGGCATGGGGTGCACTTGCCGCACGACTCGTGCGCGTAGAACTTCACCATGCGCGTCGCGCAATCCACGACGCAGTCGGTCTCGTCCATCACCATGATCGCGCCGGTGCCGAGCATCGATCCCGCCGCCGCGACCGACTCGTAGTCGAGCGGCGTGTCGAGGTGCTCGGCGGTGAGCATCGGGGTCGAGGACCCGCCGGGGGTCCAGGCCTTGATCGCGCGGCCGTCCAGCACGCCGCCCGCGAGCTCCTCGAGCACCGCGCGGAACGGGGCGCCGAGCGCGATCTCGTAGTTGCCGGGCCGCTCGACCTTGCCGCTCACCGTCACCATCTTCGAGCCGGGCGACTTCTCGGTGCCGAGCTCGCGGAACCACTCGGCGCCTCGCGTGATGATGTCGGGGACGTTCATCAGCGTCTCGACGTTGTTGACCACGGTGGGACTCGCGTACAGGCCCTCGACGGCGGGGAAGGGCGGACGCAGGCGCGGCTGCCCGCGCAGCCCCTCGAGCGAGTTCAGCAGCGCCGTCTCCTCGCCGCAGATGTAGGCGCCCGCCCCGCGGTGCAGCACGACGTCGACGCGCGTGCCGGACCCCATCACGTCGGGACCGGCGTAGCCCTTCGCGTAGGCCTCCTCGATCGCGCGCTGCAGGACCATGCCCTGCCACAGGTACTCGCCACGGATGTAGATGAAGACCGTCTCGCACCCGATCGCGAGCGCCGAGATGATCGAGCCCTCGAGCAGCCGGTGCGGCTCGCGCTCCACGAGCTCGCGGTTGTTGCACGTGCCCGGCTCGGACTCGTCGTAGTTCACGACGACGTAGGTGGGCCTGCCCGTGTCGCGCGGCACGAAGCCCCACTTCATGCCCGTGGGGAACCCGGCGCCGCCGCGGCCGCGCAGACCGCTCGCCTTCACGACCTCGACGATGGCGGCGTCGGTCATGCCGAGCGCCGTGCGGAGACCGCCGTAGCCGCCCGCCGCCTCGTAGCCGTCGAGCGGGATCACGCTCGGGTCGCTCCAGTGCCGCGTGAGGCGCGGCTCGATGCCCAGCGAGACGGTGCTCACGCCGAGGGCACCTCCGTCCCATCGGGCATGAGCCCGGCCAGCACGCGCGAGGCGCCCCTGAAGCTCTCGACCGCAGGGCCGCGGGCAGGCGCCGGCACCTCGCCGCCGCGCAGCCGCGCGATCAGCGCACGCATCCGCTCGGGTGTCACGTTGTCGTGGTTCGCGAAGTCGATCTGGACCGCTGGGGCGAAGTCGCACACGCCGAGGCATTCCTCCTCGTGCACCGTGAACAGCCCGTCGGCAGACACCTCGGCGCCGTGCTCGATCCCGGCGGCCTCGTGGGCGGCCCGGTACACCTCGTCGGCGCCGCGGAGCTTGCAGGCCAGGTTGGTGCAGACGTTCACGAGGTGCGTGCCCGTGGGCCGCAGCCGGTACATGGTGTAGAAGGTCGCGACCGCCTCGACCTCGGCCGTCGTGATGTCCAGCAGCTCCGCGATCTCGCGGAGCCCGTCGCGCGTGACCATGCCCTCGATCGACTGGGCCAGGTACAGCAGGGGCATCACCGCCGAGCGACGGTGCGCGGCCGGGTAGCGCGCCACGATCGCCTCGGCCTCTCCCGCCGTCCGGCCCTCGAACAGCGCCATCACCGGTCGACCCCTCCCATGACCGGATCGAGGCCGGCGTTCGTGGCGATCACGTCGGCGATCAGACCGCCCTCGACCATCTTGGGGAATGCCTGGAGGTTCACGAACGAGGGGTCGCGGATCTTCACCCGGTACGGGCGATGGCCGCCGTCGGAGACCACGTAGAAGCCCAGCTCGCCGCGGGGGCCCTCGACCGCTTGGTACACCTCGCCGGCCGGGACCTCGACGCCCTGCGTGACCATCTTGAAGTGATGGATCAGCGCCTCCATCGACTCCTCCATGATGTGGCTGAGGTACTCGGGGTCGTTGCCGATGCCGTCGGGGCCGACCGACAGGCGGGCGGGCCAGCGGACCTTGGGGTCTTCGACCATGTAGTCGCCGGGCGTGTCGGCGAGGCGCTCGATCGCCTGACGCACGATCTTCATCGACTCGCGCATCTCCGCGAGCCGGACCTGGTAGCGCGCGTACGAGTCGGCTGCCGTCCGCGTCGGCACGTCGAAGTCGAAGGTCTCGTAGCCGCAGTACGGCATGTCCTTGCGCAGGTCCGCGGCGACCCCCGCGGACCGAAGGATCGGCCCGGTCACGCCGTAGGCGAGGCAGTCCTCCGCCGAGAGACGGCCGACGCCCTCGTTGCGCTCACGCCAGATCGGGTTGTCGTTGAGCAGGGTCTCGTACTCGTCGATCCGGCCGGGCAGCACGTCGAGGAGATCGCGGATCTTTCGCTCGCCGCCCTCCGGCAGGTCCATCACGACCCCGCCGATCCGGATGTAGGCGTGGTTCATGCGAAGGCCGGTGATCGCCTCGAAGATGTCGAGCACGACCTCGCGCTCGCGGAAGCCGTAGAGCATCAGCGAGACCGCGCCGAGCTCCATGCCGGCCGTCGCCACGTACACCAGGTGCGACTGGATCCGGTTCAGCTCGCATACGAGCACGCGGATGAGCTGCGCGCGCGGCGGCGCCTCGATGCCCAGCAGCCGCTCCACCGCGAGGCAGTAGCCGAGCTCGTTGAAGAACGGCGAGAGGTAGTCGGCGCGCGTCACGAAGGTGACGCCCTGCATCCAGGTCCGGTACTCGGTGTTCTTCTCGATGCCGGTGTGCAGGTAGCCGATGATCGGCTTGCACGTAACGATCGTCTCGCCGTCGAGCTCCAGCAGCAGGCGCAGCACCCCGTGGGTCGCCGGGTGCTGCGGCCCCATGTTGATGATCATCGTCTCCTCGCGGAGCTCCCCCGTGACCGCGTCGCGGACCTCGATACCGGGCTCCGGGATCATCAGGCCATCCCCCGCTCGTCGACCGGCGGCACGCGTGCGCCCTTGAACCAGGTAGGAACCCCGCCGAGCGGCTCGTCCTTGCGCAGCGGATGCCCTTCCCAGTCCTCGGGCATCAGCATGCGGGTGAGATCCGGGTGACCGTCGAAGGTGACGCCGTAGAAGTCGAAGGTCTCGCGCTCGTGCCAGTTCGCCGTGGGGAACAAGGGCGTCACGCTCGGCACGCGTGGGTCGTCGCCGGCGGCGCCGACCTTGACGCGCAACCGGTGGCGCTGCGTCATCGAGCGGAGCTCGTACGCCACCCAGAAGCGAGGCTCCGTCCCGGGCCAGTCGGTCGCCGTCAGGCTCGACAGGAACCCGAGCTCCACGCCCGGCTCGTCGCGGAGCCAGGCGAGCGCGCCGAGGAGCTCGTCGCGGTCGACCACGACCACCACCTCGCCGCGGGCGACCATCACGTCGGGGAACCGCCCGCGGACGGCCTCGGCCAGCTGCTCGGGGCTCATCGGAACGTCTCCGAGGTCCGGACCTTGTGCTGCAGCGTGAGGATGCCGTGCATCAGCATCTCGGGCTTCGGCGGACAGCCGGGCACGTACACGTCGACCGGCACGATCGTGTCGACGCCCTGGACGATCGCGTAGTTCGTGAACATGCCCCCGGCCGAGGCGCACACGCCCATCGAGATGACCCACTTCGGCTCGGGCATCTGGTCGTAGATGCGCCGGAGCACCGGCGCCATCTTCTGGGAGACGCGCCCGGCCACGATCATGAGGTCGGACTGACGCGGTGAGGCGCGGAACAGCTCCATCCCCCATCGCGAGAGGTCGTACTGCCCGGCACCGGTGGACATCATCTCGATCGCGCAGCACGCCAGCCCGAAGGTGGCCGGCCACATCGACTGCTTCCGAGCCCACCCGACGGCACGGTCGAGCGAGGTCAGCAGGACGCCCCGTTCGACCTCCTCCTCGATCTCCTCGGGGGTCTTGCCCATCTGGCCGAGGTGGTGGCCCTCGATCCGCTCAACCGGCACGGTGTGCCTCCTCGAGCGCGCGCTCCTTCTCGACGGTCACCTCGGTCTCGAGCGGCGTCACCTCGCCCGCCGCCCATTCGAACCCGCCCTTGCGCCAGATGTAGACGTAGGCGACGAAGACGAGCCCGATGAAGATCGCCATCTCGACGAGCCCGAAGAGCCCGAGCGAACGGAAGCTCACGGCCCACGGGAACAGGAAGATCGTCTCGATGTCGAAGATGATGAACAGCATCGCGACCACGTAGAACTTCACGCTGAAGCGCTCGCCGCGCGGCAGCCGCACCGGGTCGTTGCCGCATTCGTAGGCCATCAGCTTCGTGGGCGTGGGTCGGTTGGGGCGCACGAGCGCCGACAGCGCGAGGGATCCGACGGCGAAGATCGTCGCGACGACCGCGAGCACGACGACCGGGAGGTAGTCGGTCAGCATCGGTTCCCCATCCTACGGTTCACGAGGCGCGCGCCACCTTCTGCATCACCGCGAACAGCTTGTCCTGCAGATCCCCGTCGGGACCGT
>Ga0214473_10003442_pt1 | contig 19207 bp, 32 predicted proteins | sample RVTome_7_FD_203509 | JGI IMG/M metagenome (GOLD analysis project Ga0214473, IMG submission 203509) | Soil microbial communities from uranium-contaminated site in the Upper Colorado River Basin, Wyoming, United States - RVT98D197 | ecosystem: Environmental > Terrestrial > Soil > Contaminated >... | reverse complement strand
ATGGCCAAGCAGAAATTTGAGAGGACGAAGCCGCATGTGAATGTGGGGACGATCGGGCACGTCGATCACGGCAAGACGACGTTGACGGCGGCCATAACGATGGTCTTGAACCGCAAGTTCAAGGGTGTGACGGTGCGGGATTTTGACTCCATAGACAATGCGCCCGAGGAGAAGGAGCGCGGCATAACGATAGCCACGGCGCACGTGGAGTATGAGACGGACAAGCGTCATTATGCGCACGTGGATTGTCCGGGTCACGCGGATTACATCAAGAACATGATAACGGGTGCGGCGCAGATGGACGGGGCCATACTGGTGGTGAGTGCGGCGGACGGTCCGATGCCGCAGACCAGAGAGCACATCCTCCTGGCGCGCCAGGTGGGGGTGCCATTCATTATAGTATATATGAACAAGGTCGACATGGTTGACGACCCGGAGTTGCTGGATTTGGTGGAGTTGGAGGTGCGGGACCTTTTATCGAAGTATGAATTTCCGGGGGATGAGATACCGATCATCAGGGGGAGCGCCCTGCATGCCATGACGAAGGGGATAGATGCCTCGGTGAAGATGGATGCTCCGGAGTTTAAGAGCATCTTGGAGTTGATGGCGGCGGTAGACAGTTATATACCGGAGCCGGTTCGCGATATAGACAAGCCGTTTTTGATGCCTGTTGAGGATGTCTTTTCGATAACGGGTCGTGGGACGGTAGGCACGGGACGCGTGGAGCGGGGCAAGGTGAAGAGCGGCGAGGAGATGGAGATAGTGGGCATCAAGCCGACGCGCAAGACGGTGATAACGGGGGTGGAGATGTTTCGGAAGTTACTGGACTATGCGCAGGCGGGCGATAATATCGGGTTATTGCTTCGGGGAGTCGACAAGGACGAGTTGGAGCGGGGGATGGTGATAGCCAAGCCGGGGAGCATCACGCCGCACACGAAGTTTAAGGGGAACGTTTACGTTTTGAAGAAAGAGGAGGGTGGTCGTCACACGCCGTTTTTCAACGGCTATCGTCCGCAGTTTTATTTTCGGACGACGGACGTGACGGGGATAGTGAATTTGCCCAAGGATCGGGAGATGGTGATGCCCGGTGACAACGTTGCCATGGAGTGCGAGTTGATAGTTCCCATAGCCATGGAGAAGGAGTTGCGGTTCGCCATCCGCGAAGGCGGCCACACCGTGGGCGCCGGAGTCATAACCGAAATAGTGCAGTAACATCGAAGGTGAGTTTGTAAAATGAATGGACAAAAAATTAGAATCAGGCTCAAAGCTTACGATCATGCAGCGCTCGACCGCTCCGCCAAGGAGATTGTGCGCACGGTGACGCGCACCGGGGCGAAGATTTCCGGTCCTGTTCCATTGCCCACCAAGAGAACCGTCTATACGGTGCTTCGCTCGCCGCACGTCGACAAGAAATCGCGCGAGCAGTTTGAGATGCGGATTCATAAGAGATTAATTGATATATACGATTCCAGCCAGCAGACAATCGATTCATTAATGCGACTTGATTTGCCGGCGGGGGTTGACGTAGAGATTAAAGTTTAATATATTGAAAGCTTTGATTAGATTATGAAAGCGATGTACGGAAAGAAAATTGGGATGACGCGGATATTTACGCCCGCGGGTGATTCGATTGGCGTCACCGTCATCGAGGTCGAGCCGGCGACAGTCGTGCGAATCAAGACCAAAGATATCGATGGCTATAAAGCGGCCGTGGTTTCTTTCGGGACGGTCAGGCCGAAACTGGTTTCGAAACCGGTCAAGGGCCAGTTCGACAAGAATGGGGTCGAGCCGAAGAGATTCTTGCGAGAGATCCGGATTGCTGGCGACCAGGTTCCCGAGAAGGGCTCGAAGATTGGCGTCGATATTTTCCGGCAGGGAGAGAAAGTCCATGTCTGCGGGGTTTCGAGAGGACTGGGATTTCAGGGCACTGTCCGGCGGCATCATTTTAAAGGTGGGCCGAAAACGCACGGTCAGTCGGACCGGCTTAGAGCCCCCGGCTCGGTGGGCGCGTCGAGCTATCCGTCCCGCACATTCCTTGGTCAGAGAATGGCCGGGCATATGGGCGATGATAAAGTAACGGTAAAGAATGTCAAAGTTGTCGGCGTGGAGCCGGAATTGAATCTCTTACTGCTCAGCGGGCCGGTTCCGGGACATAAGAACTCAATCGTTTTTGTGAGAAAGGCAAGGTGAAAAGATGCCTAACGTAAAATTTATCTCCAAAGACGGAACCGAGATCAGGATGATCGCATTAAACGGGCCCCTTTTTGAAACCGAACCTAAAGAGCATATTCTTGCAGAGTACATCAGGGGATATCTCAAGAATCAGCGGCAGGGGACGGCTTCCACGCTTAATAGAACCAGAATGAAAGGCGGCGGCAAGAAGCCGTTCCGACAGAAGGGCACCGGTCGAGCCAGGGCCGGAAGCAACACTTCGCCCTTGTGGACCGGCGGCGCAATCGTATTCGGGCCGACTCCCAAAGATCATTACACGCGTCTTCCCAAGGCATTGAAGCGCAACGCGCTCGAATCTGCGCTTTCACTGCTCGTCAAAGAAGGCAAATTGCAGGTCGTGGAGTTGCCAGAGATGCCTGAACCCAAGACAAAGCATGTTTCCGGATTTCTCAAGAAATTGGGACTGATCGAAAAGAAAACCATATTGATTTATGATGGTAAGAACGATAACCTGACCACGGCTTCCAGGAATATCCGGAATTTTGATGTCAGAAGGGCAGAGCAGATCAACCCCTACGACTTGTTGCTGAATGAGCGCGTTCTCGTAACTGAACAGGGGCTTGACAAAATAAAGGAGAAATTCGGAAATGGTTGATCCAGGAAAAGTCCTTTTCCAGGCTCTCATTTCAGAGAAGGCAACCACCCTTCAGGAAAAGGAAAATTGTTACCTTTTCAAGGTGGCCGTCGATGCCAATAAGATGGAGATAAAGCGTGCCGTCGAAAAGGCCTTCAGCGTGAAAGTCAGGGAGGTTGCCACTATAAACGTCAAAGGCAAGAACAAGCGGTTGGGAAGATTTCAGGGCCGCCGCTCCGACTGGAAAAAGGCACTGGTATGGCTGCGCCAGGGCGAGAAGATAGAATTATTTGAAACGGTTTAAGGAATAGACAATGGGGATTAAGAAATTCAAGCCGGTAACACCAGGTCGGAGATTCATGACAATCTCCGATTTCGCGGAGATCACGTCGACCAAGCCCGAGAAGTCGCTGCTGAAACCGGTGAGGAAAACCGGCGGCAGAGGTAATACCGGCCGCGTTACCGCCAGACACAGAGGCGGAGGCCATAAGAAAGCATATCGCATGATCGATTTCAAGCGCAACAAGCTTGGAATAGCCGGGCGTGTAGCCTCGATCGAATATGATCCAAACCGCACTGCGAGGATTGCCTTAATCAATTATGTCGATGGTGAGAAGCGGTATATAATCGCCCCGGACGGGATCCAGGTGGGCCAGATGATTTATTCCGGCGATGATTATGATATAAAGCCGGGCAATACCATGCCCTTAAGCAAAGTCCCATTGGGAGTCAATATCCACAACATCGAGTTGAAGCCGGGAAAGGGGGGCCAGGTGGCCCGGTCCGCCGGTGTTCTGTGCCAGCTTCTTGCCAAAGAGGGTGAATTCGCTCATATAAGGATGCCATCAGGCGAGGTCAGACTCTTTAAGCTCGATTGCAAGGCCACAATCGGTCAGGTCAGCAATATCGAGCATGAGAATATTTCAATCGGCAAGGCGGGCCGAAGCAGGTGGATGGGGCGCAGGCCAAGAGTCAGGGGAGTGGCCATGAACCCAGTCGATCATCCGATGGGCGGTGGCGAAGGCAAGTCCTCGGGCGGAAGGCATCCGTGCAGTCCGTGGGGACAACTTGCCAAGGGACTGAAAACCGGCAATAAGAAAAGAGCGACCAGGCTCATCGTGAAACGGCGCAAGTAGGCTGGAGGAATTAAGTAAATGTCGCGTTCATTGAAGAAGGGTCCGTATGTGGATCCGAGATTATTGAAAAAGATCGAGGCCCTGAATGCCTCCGGTGACAAGAAAGTCGTTAAGACCTGGGCCCGCCGCACTACCATTCCGCCGGAATTCGTGGGACATACGTTGGCTGTCCACAACGGCAACAAGTTCATCCCGATCTATGTAACGGAGAATATGGTCGGCCACAAGCTCGGCGAATTCGCACCGACCCGGATTTTCAGAGGACATTCGGGAAAGGTCACAGAGAAGAGCAGTGCCTTAAAATAAGGTGTGATTATGGAAATTAAAGCTATCTCAAGATATGTACGCATGTCGCCCCGCAAGATACGCCGGGTGGCTGAGTTGATTAAAGGAGAAGCGGTCGATAGGGCGCTCAATATTCTCGCGTTGACCCCCAAAGCAGCCAGCAAAGCCCTTTATAAGACGTTGAAGTCCGCCGCTTCGAACGCTATCGCTTCCGAGGGCACGGCGAAGGTTAAAGTCGAGAATTTATTTGTGAAAAATATAAAGATCGATAGCGGGCCTACCTGGAAAAGAATCAGGCCCACCGGCATGGGACGGGCCTATCTGGTTAGAAAGAGAACCGCGCACATAGGCATTACCCTCATCGAGAAAAAGCCGAAAGTCGAACAACATGCAGCGGTCAAGAAAACAAGGAGGCCGAGTGGGACAGAAAACCCATCCGTACGGCTTTAGACTAGGAGTAATCAAGACCTGGAAGTCGAAGTGGTTTTCGGCGCGCAATTTTGCGGACCTCTTGCAGGAGGACCTGCTCATCCGGCGTTATGTAAATAAAAGGCTGGAGCATGCCGGAATTGCCGCCGTGGAAATTCTTCGAGCGCCGAAGAAAGTGACCATCGACGTGCATACTGCCAGGCCGGGTATCGTGATTGGCCGTAAAGGCGCTGAGGTCGACAATCTCAAGGGCGAACTGGAATTGTTGACGGGTAAGGAAATTCTGCTCAACGTAATCGAAGTTAAGAAGCCGGAAATTTCCGCCACACTCGTAGGTCAGTCTATTGCTAAGCAACTCGAGGGTAGAGTCAGTTTTCGGCGGGCCATGAAGAAGGCCATGGCGGCCGCCATGAAATCAGGCGCCGAGGGCATTAAGATTGTCTGTAGTGGTCGTCTTGGTGGCGCCGAAATCGCCCGCACGGAAAAATACCACGATGGCAGAGTGCCGCTGCATACTTTGAAAGCCGACATCGACTATGCCCAGGCCTGCGCCAACACAACCTACGGTACGATCGGCGTAAAGGTCTGGATATGTCAGGGCGAAAAGTTGCCGGAGATAATGATTGAACCCGAGGCTGCCAAGGATGCCGCTCTGGGACTTGAAGATAAACCGGCTGAAAGCAGACGTCGCCGGGCCCGTCATAAGCGGCAGGCCGAGCCAGCCGTTGGAGGGGAACGAATCAAGCCGTCGGCCAAGGCGCTCGACAAATCGCATCGGCGCCATCAGAAATGGACCGGCCCCCGCAGGAGCGATGATCGCGATAAACCGCCTCCCGGTCCACATAGCGGAGGGAACGCCTGATGTTGATGCCCAAGAGAGTTAAATACCGCAAGCAGCAGCGGGGCCGTCGCACCGGCAAGGCATATCGTGGCAGTGAAATAGATTTTGGCGAATATGGTCTGAAAGCGCTGGAGCCGGCCTGGATTTCAAACAAGCAGATCGAAGCGGCGCGTGTGGCCCTGACGCGTCATATCAAACGTGGCGGCAAGGTATGGATAAGAATATTTCCGGATAAGCCGGTCACCAAGAAGCCTGCTGAGACACGAATGGGAAAGGGCAAAGGAGCGCCCGAATTCTGGGTTGCGGTCGTAAAGCCCGGGCGTGTCCTTTTTGAGCTCGAGGGTATCACCGAGGATCTGGCCAAGGAAGCCTTGAGTCTGGCTGCAGCAAAGCTGCCGATAAAGACGAAATTTGTGACCCGTCATAACATAACCAGGGACTAATTGATGAAAGCGCGCGAAATAAGAGATTTGACTAAGGAAGAGGTCCTCGCCAGGAAAGAGGAGCTCGAAAAGGAAATATTCAATTTGAAAATCCGTCAGGCTACCAAGCAGGTCGAGAATCCTCTTAGAATTAGAACGACGCGGCGCGAGTTGGCCAGGATTCGCACGATATTGCACGAGGACGAAACTGGCGCCAGGAAACTGGCATCAAAAGGAGAGACGCGGAATGCATAGGGGATCTCGCAAAGTACGCAGCGGAGTGGTCGTTTCCAATAAGATGAACAAGACCATAGTGGTATCGATAGAGCGGTTCGTGAAACATCCCATGGTTGGAAAAACGATTCGAAAGAGCAAAAAGCTCTATGTTCACGACGAGGAAAACAAGGCTAAAATCGGCGATAAAGTTGTGGTGATGGAGACCAGGCCCCTTTCCAAAACTAAAAGATGGCGTCTCCTGGAAATCAAAGAGCCTGCGAAGTGAACAGAGGTAAAGTCAGATGATTCAGGAATACTCCAAGCTCAATGTTGCGGATAACTCGGGCGCCAGAATCGTACAATGTTTCCGCATACTCGGCGGCACGCGTCGCAAATATGCCCGCATCGGCGATATCATTGTGGCGGCGGTCAAGGACGCCATTCCGGGCGCTGCCGTGAAGAAGAGCGACGTTGTCAAAGCCGTGGTGGTGCGCACCACTCGCGAAACCCGTCGTAAGGACGGCTCTTACATAAGATTTTCGGATAATGCGGCGGTGATTATCAACGAGCAGAATGAGCCGCGCGGCACGCGCATATTTGGCCCCGTAGCCAGAGAGCTGCGCGAAAAGCAGTTTATGAAAATCGTCTCGTTGGCCCCGGAAGTGCTATAAAAGGAAACAGTCATGATAATTCGCAAAGGCGACACAGTCAAAATAGTATCAGGCAACGACAGGGGAAAAATCGGCAAGATTCTGAAGGTATTCCCGGAAAAGAACAGAATTATTGTCGAGGGAGTCAACCTGGTCAAACGTCATTCTCGTCCAACGCCCAAGAACCGCAAAGGGGGAATAGTCGAGAAGGAGGGCCCCATAAGCTCTTCCAATGCGATATATTTCGATTCCCGTTCCAACACTATTGCACGGCTGGGTCACAGGATATTGACAGACGGCAAGAAAGTTCGAATCAACAGGAAAACCGGGGAGATAATTGAATAAAATGGCCAGATTGAAGGAACAGTATAAGGCCGGCATCAGAGAGAGCCTGAAGAAGGCCCTGCAACTTGGGAATGTCAACCAGGTCCCGCAGATTGAAAAAATAGTCGTCAATATCGGCGTGGGAGAGGCGATTGGCGATGCCAAGAAGCTCGACGCGGCCATAAACGACCTGACGGCCATCGCCGGCCAGAAACCGGTGATAAGAAGGGCCCGCAAATCAATTTCGAATTTCAAGTTGCGCGAGGGAATGCCTGTGGGCTGCACTGTCACGCTGCGCGGCAATCGCATGTATGAGTTTCTCGACAGATTGATCAATGTGGCTATTCCTCGAATCAGGGATTTCAGGGGAATACCGGCCAATTCATTCGACGGGCGTGGAAATTACACTCTGGGTATTACGGAGCAAATCATTTTTCCGGAAATCGATTATGATAAAATAGATAGAATTCGCGGAATGAATATTACAATAGTTACCACGGCGAAGACCGACGAGCAGGCTTTCGAGCTTCTGCAGGCGTTCGGAATGCCGTTTAAGAAGGCGTAGGTTTATGGCCAAAAAGTGCAAGATAGTGTCATCACAGCGAACTCCGAAATTTGACGTCAGAAAGCACAACCGCTGCCGTCGATGCGGCCGGCCCCGAGCCTATTTGCGCAAATTCGGGCTTTGCCGTATCTGCTTCCGCGAACTGGCATTGGCAGGGGAGATACCCGGCATAATCAAGGCAAGTTGGTAGGTGATAATATGAGCATGACAGACACGGTCGGAGATTTTTTAACCAGAATTCGAAATGCCTCCACGGCCAAACAGCGGAGGGTCGCGGTGCCGGCCTCGAATACCAGGCTGAGGATCGCCGAGGTTTTGCAGCGCATCAATTACTTGCGTTCTGTAGACTTCGTCGAGGATGGAAAACAGGGCGTGCTGGTTATTAAATTGCGTTATACATCGGATTCCAAAAGCGTCATTTCTGGTCTCCAGAGAATTTCGAGGCCGGGCTTGCGCATTTATCTTGATAAGGACAAGCTATCGGCCAGCTCCCGCAAAATGGGGACGGTGGTGCTTTCAACCTCCAAGGGCCTGATGACCGACAGGGAAGCTATCGAGGCCGGTGTCGGCGGCGAGGCGCTTTTTAGAATATGGTAGGGAGAATATAACATGTCGCGAGTTGGAAAACAGCCGGTTACGATTCCCGCCAATGTCAAGGTGGAACGTTCCGGAGGGATCATCACAGTGCAGGGACCCAAGGGAAAATTAACCCAGAAGATTCACGATGAGATAACTACTGAAATAAAAGACGGCCATATTTCATTTCAGAGGCCGTCCGATTCGAAATATCATCGCGCTCTTCATGGTCTGTATCGGGCCCTCGTAGGCAACATGGTAAAAGGAGTGGAGCAGGGTTTTTCAAAGGAGCTTGAGATCGAGGGCGTGGGATATAAAGTGGAACAAACCGGCAAGGCCTACACATTTGCGCTTGGTTATTCGCATGCGGTGGCGATTCTTCCGCCGCCTGGAATCGACATAAAGGTTATGGCCCCCAATAAGCTGGCTGTCTCCGGGATTGACAAGCAATTGGTCGGTCAGGTGGCCGCCAAAATTCGTTCATTCAGGCCGCCCGAGCCATACAAGGGCAAGGGCATCCGATATGCTGGAGAGCATGTCAGACGCAAAGCCGGCAAGACGGCAGGAGCATAATCAGATGGCTGATAAGAATATTTTCAAGAAAAAATCGCATCACAGAAGAGCCATGCGCGTGAGGGCTCGCATAAAGGGTACGGCGGAGCGGCCAAGGCTGGTTGTTCATAAGAGCCTGTATCATATTTATGCCCAGCTCGTTAATGACCTGGATAATCGAACCATAACCGGCGTTTCGAGTCTTCCCGGAAGCGTTAACGCTAAGGGCAAAAAGTTGGAAAAGGCCAAGGCCGTCGGAAACGCGATTGCGGCCAAGGCCACGGAAATGGGTATTAAGAAAGTGATATTCGACCGTTCCGGTTATCTGTATCATGGCAATGTCAAGGCTCTGGCGGATGCTGCCCGTAAAGCTGGACTGGAATTCTAATTTTGTTTATTAAGCGAGGTGAAATTGGCGAGATTTTCTGACGATCAACTTGATTTTCATGAACGAGTCATTCACGTTAACAGAGTTGCCAAGGTCGTCAAGGGCGGACGGCGATTCAGCTTCACTGCCCTGGTGGCCACCGGTGACAAAAACGGCAAGGTCGGAATCGGCCTGGGCAAGGCGGCTGAGGTTTCCGAGGCGATTCGCAAGGGGAGCGAGGCGGCGCGTAAGAATATGGTTATCATTCCCCTCGTGAATGGCACGATATCGAAAGAAATTATCGGCCGGTTCGGCGCGGCCTCGGTATTATTAAAGCCGGCAGGGCCGGGAACAGGAGTCATTGCCGGCGGCGCCGTGCGCGCAGTATTGGAATCGGCCGGAATACAGGATATTCTCACAAAATCGTTGGGATCGGCCAATGCTCATAACGTGGTCAGAGCGACCATGAACGGTCTCCTCGACCTGGGGTATATAGAGCAACTCTCGGCCCAGCGGCTGGCGGAGGCCAAATAGCAATGGCGGCAAAACTCGAAATAAAGCAGATCAGATCGCTGGCGGGATCGAGCGCGCATCAACGCCGCGTCATGCGGGCGCTCGGTTTCACGCATCGCGAACAAGTCGTAATCCATGGCGACAGCCCGACTATTCACGGAATGATAGTCAAGGTGCGTCATTTGGTGGAAGTGAAAGAACAGGACAAGTAGATCATGGCAAGTCTCTCAACTTTGAGTCCGAGCCCGGGCTCGACCAAGAATAAGAAGCGAGTAGGACGGGGATCCGGCAGCGGCCACGGCAAGCAGGCCGGTGTCGGCGGCAAGGGTCAAAAGGGCGGCTCCGGCTACAAGAGCAGGGCGTGGAGCGAGGGCGGTCAGATGCCGTTGCAAAGAAGGCTTCCCAAAAGGGGCTTTAGGAATTATACCCGCGTCGATTATCAAGAAGTCAACGTAGGTGAACTGAATAGGTTCGACGTATTGAATCACGACCTCGAGTCGTTGCTTCTGCATCGCCTGATCGGCAGCAAGAACAGGCCGGTGAAGGTACTGGGTGACGGCGAGTTGCAAAAGCCGATCACGATAAAAGCTCATGCGTTTTCGGCCTCCGCGAAGGAAAAAATCGAGAAGGCTGGAGGCAAAGCCGAAGTGATCTCGCGCTTTGCAGCGAAAAAGGAAATTGTAACTGGTGATAAAAAGTGATGGAACCTGATGCGGGGGTGCGACAGGTGAGAGAAAATGGCGTTAGATAGCATAAGAAATATATTCAAGATTCATGAGCTGAGGCAGAGGATATTCTTTACTCTGGGATTGTTGGTCGTATACAGGCTTGGCGGCCATATCCCCACGCCCGGCGTTGACCTGCGCGCCATCGAGCAATTCGATCCCGGAGGGCTTCTGAATCTATTCGATCTCTTCGTGGGTGGCGCTTTCACCAAGGTGACCATATTCTCGCTCGGCATCATGCCTTACATTTCCGCATCGATCATTATCCAGTTGCTGGGTGCGGTAATCCCCTTTTTCCAGCGACTGCAGAAAGAGGGCGAGGAAGGGCGCCGCAAGATCACGCAATATACTCGTTATGGCACGGTGTTGATAGCCGCAATGCAGGCCATGGGAACGGCCATATTTCTGTCGGAGCAAACCAATCCCAGCCTGCTACTGCCGGGCGTCACTAAATTGAATTTCATCTTTATGACCATGGTTACATTCACTTCCGGCACAATATTTATCATGTGGCTGGGAGAGAGAATTACCGAGCGTGGGATCGGCAACGGCATTTCGCTGATCATTTTCATCGGCATCATAGCGCGGCTGCCGGTCGCTGTCGTGGACGAGGTGCGAAAATTCTTTCCAGGCCTGTTCGGGGAAACCGGCCCCTCGCGCGGCAACATCATTACGGAGCTAATGATAATCGCCCTCATGGTTGTCATCATAGCGTCAGTGGTTTTGGTCACGAGATCGCAGCGACGCATTCCAGTGCAATATGCCAAACGTGTCGTCGGCAGAAAAGTTTACGGGGGCACCAGCACCCATATTCCGCTGTCCGTCAATACGGCCGGGATAATCCCCATAATTTTCGCGCAGTCGATAATGTTTGCGCCGCAGACGGTCTTCTCATTCTTCCCGGATAGCGATTTTATGGTCACTCTTTCCTCATGGTTCGACCCGTCGTCCGTGCTTTACATGTTCTTTTACGCATTTTTGATAGTGTTTTTTGCGTACTTCTATACTGCCATAGTATTTAACCCCGTGGATCTCGCGGATAACATGAAAAAGCAGGGCGGTTTCATCCCGGGAATCAGGCCTGGACAGAGAACTGCCGAGTATATCGACAGAGTGCTGACCCGCATCACGCTTCCCGGCGCCATGTTTTTCGCCATCATAGCTATTTTGCCGAACATCATGTCGCGCGTGGCCGACGTGCAATTTTATTTCGGCGGCACCGGATTGTTAATCGTGGTCGGTGTCGCGCTCGATACGCTGCAACAGATCGAATCGCATCTCTTGATGCGGCATTATGACGGATTTATGAAGAAAGGGCGGATGAAAGGGCGGTATAGTTGATGCGGTTGATATTTCTCGGAGCGCCGGGTTCCGGAAAGGGCACTCAGGCCAAAAAGCTTGCGAGAAAATTCGATCTGGATCATATTTCGACCGGTGATATCCTCCGCAGTGCCATAAAAAACCAGTCGGCGCTCGGGAAGAAGGCTAAAACATTCATGGATGCGGGAGAATTGGTTCCCGACGATATAATCTTAGGCATAATAAAAGAAGAGTTGACCGGAAGGAATAAAGGATTTATCTTTGATGGTTTCCCCCGGACCAGGGAGCAGGCCGAGGGATTGGAGACGATTTTGGGGCAGCTGGGATTAAAAATTACCCGGGTTGTCAACCTCGACGTTCCCGATACTTTGATAATCGAGCGGCTCGAAGCTCGCAGGCTTTGCAAGGTCTGCGGGGCTGAATTTAATCTCAAGACCAGGCCCCCAAAGGAGGCCGGGATATGCGACGTTTGCGGTGGACTGCTTTACAAACGACCCGACGACAGTTCCGACGTTGTAAATAACAGGCTTTCGGTTTATCGGGAGAAAACCAAGCCGATAGAGGATTTTTATCGTAATAAGGGGCTTCTGTCCGAGGTTGATGGCAGCAAAGATTTCGACGTGGTTTTTAACTCCGTGGCCGAAGCGGTCGCAGGGTCAAAATGATCTCGTATAAGTCTCCCCGCGAGATTGAAGCGATGAGAAAGGCGGGGAAAATTGTCGCCGACCTCCTGGAGTTGATCTCTGAAAAAATCAGGCCCGGTATCACCACCAAGAAGTTGGACTTGTTGGCGGCTGAATACTATCGCAAGACCAATTCGCGCTCTGCGTTCCTGGGATACCAGGGGTTTCCCGCCAATATTTGCGTTTCGATCGACGACGAGGTCGTGCACGGGATCCCCAGCGATCGCAAACTTGTCGAGGGCCAGATTGTAAGCGTCGATGTTGGCGCCGTATTCGATGGTTTTTACGGCGATTCCGCCAGAAGCTTTAACGTCGGACAGGCGGAAGAGGCAAATCAAAAGCTGCTGGATGCAACCTGGAAAGCGCTCTTCAAAGGGATCGAGCAGTGTCGCGTTGGAAAGAAGCTGGGCGATCTTTCCTGGGCAATTCAAAATTATGCCGAGTCACAGGGTTTTTCGGTGGTGCGCGACCTGGTCGGTCACGGAATTGGACGAAAAATGCATGAAGAACCGCAAGTGCCGAATTTCGGCGAACCGGACACGGGAATTGAATTTACGGAAGGCCTGGTGTTGGCCATTGAACCGATGATAAATTCTGGAAAATACGAGGTTAAGATTTTGCCCGATGGGTGGACCATCGTAACCGCCGATGGATCGAATTCGGCTCATTTCGAGCACACGGTGGCAATAACATCCAACGGTCCTGACATATTGACCAAGAGATAGAATGGGAAAAGAAGACGTAATAGAGGTTGAAGGCAAGGTCATTGAGCCCCTGCCCAATGCCATGTTTAAGGTTGAATTGGACAATGGCCATCAGGTGTTGGCCCATATCTCCGGCAAGATGAGGATGCATTTTATTCGCATTCTTCCCGGCGATAAGGTAACGCTGGAATTATCGCCTTATGATTTGAATCGGGGCCGGATAATTTACCGTCATAAATAAGCCGGGAGCTTATAATCAATGGAGATGGAATGAAAGTTCGTTCGAGCGTGAAGATCAGATGCGAAAAATGCAAAATCGTCAAACGCCAGGGCGTAATTAGAGTCATCTGTTCTAACCCCAAACATAAGCAACGCCAGGGATAGGAGGTATTTCTTGGCACGAATTGCTGGAATCGACCTGCCGCGCGACAAAAGGATTGAGGCTGCGCTACCTTATATCTTCGGAATAGGTCGGACATCGTCTAAGAAAATCCTGAGTAAGGCAGGCGTTAGCCCTGACATCAGGGTTAAGGATTTGACCGAGGAGCATGTTTCCAAGATCAGGACTATAATCGAGCAGGAATATAAAGTCGAGGGCGCTCTGCGAACCGAAATTAATATGAATATTAAGCGGCTGGTCGATATCGGCTCATATAGAGGTCTCAGGCATAGAAGGGGCTTGCCCGTTCGCGGCCAGCGCACGCGCACCAATTCCAGGACGCGCAAGGGTCCCAGGAAGACAATTGGAAGAAAAGCAAAGGCAACAGAGTAAACCATAAAGGATGGAGTAATTGGCGGAACAACAGCAACAACAACAGCAACAGCCACCGGCCAAAAAGAAAAAGGCCAAGAAGAAAGGGCAGAGGGTCGAAGCGGTTGGCATCGCCCATATCCAATCGACCTTTAACAACACAATAGTATCAATAGCCGACACCAGGGGGAATGTGATTTCCTGGTCATCGGCGGGAAAGTCAGGCTTTAAGGGCTCCAAGAAATCCACACCGTTTGCAGCGCAGATGGCCGCTCAGGCTGCGGCACGCGAAGCTCTCGAGCAGGGTATGAAGAGAATCGAGGTATGGGTCAAGGGCCCGGGCGCGGGACGAGAGGCAGCCATCAGGTCTCTTCAGGCCGCGGGGCTTGAGATTTCCGCTATTCATGACGTTACTCCCATTCCGCATAACGGATGCCGCCCGCCCAAGAGGCGAAGGGTTTAAGGGGTCATTTATGGCAAGATATACAGATGCAAGTTGCAGGCTCTGCCGTCGCGAGGGGATGAAGCTCTTTTTAAAAGGGACCCGCTGCCTTTCGGAGAAATGCGCCATCGAGCGCCGGGGTTACGCTCCGGGGCAGCACGGGCAATCGGGTCGCAGGAAGGGTTCGGAATATGGATTCCAACTTCGCGAAAAACAAAAGATTCGCCGTATCTATGGAATCTTGGAGCGGCAATTTCACAATTATTTCGAGGAGGCGTCCCGTTTGAAGGGAATTACCGGTGAAAACCTTCTCGTGCTACTGGAATGCCGCCTTGACAATATTGTGTACCGTCTTGGGTTTGCCCCCTCGCGCAAAGCGGCGCGCCAGTTGGTGTTGCACAGGCATTTTTCAATTAACGATAAAGTCGTTGATATTCCTTCTTATCAGGTCAGGCCGGGAAATATAGTCAAGGTTCGTGACGGCAGCCGCAATATCGATCTGATTCATGCCGCCCTGAAGGATACCGGCAAGGGTTTCGAGCTTGCCTGGCTGCGCCTCGATAAGGCCAAGATGGAAGGCGAGCTTCTGGAAAGGCCTAAGAGGCTTGATATCCCGACAACCGTGCAGGAACAGATGGTAGTTGAACTTTATTCCAAGTAGAACATAACGGGAGGCGAGTTTAGATGAAGTGGAAAAGTATGCAGATGCCCAAAGAAGTGGCTCTCGATGAGAAGTCCGCGACAACTAATTACGGCCGATTCACAATCGAGCCGCTCGAAAGAGGCTTTGGGCAAACTTTGGGCACCACTTTTCGAAGGGTTCTACTCTCTTCGATACAAGGGGCCGCAGTCACGGCCATCAGAATTAATGGCATTCTGCATGAATTTTCGGTAATTCAGGGCGTCTATGAAGATGGGACTGAGATTATCTTGAATGTGAAGAAGCTGCGGCTGAAAATGCTAAACGACGAATCCAAAACCGTCGTCCTGTCGGCAAATTCCAAGGGCAGTTATAAGGCGGGCGACATCGAGGCCGATCCAAACATTCAGATAGTAAATCCTGATCTTCATTTAGTCACGTTGAACGAAGATGTCAAATTCAGAATGGAACTGGATATCGATACGGGCCGGGGATTCGTCGTGGCCGATCAAAATAAGAAACCCGGTCAGCCCGCGGGGACCGTTCTTCTGGACACGCGATTTTCGCCCATTATTAAGGTAAATTACAATGTCGAAGATACCAGGGTTGGTCAGAAAACCGATTATGATAAGTTAACGCTTGAAGTTTGGACCGATGGCACCATTACACCCGATGAGGCCCTGACATTTGCGGCCAAGCTGATTCGCGACCATCTCAACATATTTGCCAAGGTCGATCAGGAGCTTGAAATCGTCGAGGAGGAGAAGGTCGACGAGGAGGTCATGCGAATCCGCAACCTCTTGAAGATGCGCGTCGACGAGCTCGAGCTTTCGGTGCGTTCGTCGAATTGCCTGCACGCCGCGAATATTATCACCCTCGAGGACCTGGTGCGCAAATCGGAAGGCGAGATGTTGAAGTACCGTAATTTCGGGCGGAAATCGTTGAATGAGCTCAATCAGATCTTGTCGGAACTGGGGCTGTCATTCGGCATGGATGTAGAGAAGTTTAAGGAACAAGAAGAAATAAAGGCATCATAAATGCGACATGGTAGACATGTAAAGAAATTGGGCGTCAAGACGCCTCATCGCAAAGCCATGCTTTCGAATATGGCCAATTCGTTGATTATACATGGTAAGATAAAAACCTTGACTACTCGCGCCAAGGTCCTGCAAGGCAACGTCGAGCGGTTGATCACTTTGGCCAAGCGCGGCGATTTGCATGCCCGCCGGCAGGCCCTGTCGACGCTTCAAGACAACGTTACGGTCAAGAAACTCTTCACGGAGTTGGTGCCGGATTTCAAAAATATGAACGGCGGCTATACGCGGCGCGCGTTCTTCGGACATCGGCTTGGCGACGGCGCATCGCTATCCATCGTTGAATTAAATGTGGAAAAGAAGGTGGTCCACGAGCCCAAGAAGAAGGGCAAAGAGGAGCTTCAAGCCAAAGGCGAAGAGAAAAAGGAATCCAAGGTTTCGAAGGCCCCCAGGGAGAAGAAGCCCAAGGCCGAAAAGAAAGCGGAGAAGAAAGAAAAGTCCGAAAAAGACGGCAAGAAAAAGAAAGCCGCGACGGTTTAATAGGCTTATATCGTGAATTCAGCCGGGTTCGTTTGGGCCCGGTTTTTTTATCTTTACACTTATATTCGAGAATCATAAAATGCAATCAATGCGAGCTTGTGTATTAGTTTTAGATTCCTGTGGCGTGGGGGAACTGCCCGATGCCGCCGACTATGACGATTCCGGCTCCAATACTCTCCGCAATATCGGTCTGGCGCTGCGGGATGGCTTGAAGCTTCCCAACATGCAAAAGTTGGGATTGGGCAATATTGTCGATATACCCGGAACACCACTGGCGGATAAACCGATGATGTCTTATGGTAAATTGGGCCAACTTTCCGCGGGAAAGGATTCGACGGTTGGGCACTGGGAGCAATTCGGAATTGTCACCGACAGGCCCTTTCCCACTTATCCCGATGGGTTTCCTCCGGAGATAATTCGGGAATTCGAACGTCGCACAGGCAGGAAGGTTATTGGAAACAAGCCGGCATCGGGAACGGAGATAATCAAAGAGCTCGGCGAGCGGCATGTCGAGACGGGAGAATTGATCGTATATACCTCGGCCGATTCGGTTTTTCAGGTGGCCGCGCATAGAAAGGTTGTCCCAATCGATGAGCTCTATCGCTATTGTCGAGTAGGCCGCGAGATAATGGCAGGCGAGCATGGTGTCTCGCGCGTAATTGCGCGCCCGTTCGATGGGAAGCCTGGTGAATTTTATCGCACGGAGGAACGGCACGATTTTTCTCTATCTCCACCGTCGCCAACCGGTTTGGATATCTTGCGAGAACACGGATACGATCTGATCGGGATTGGAAAGATCAGCGATCTCTTTGCAGGTTCCGGCATTTCGATTTCCCATCCTACAAGATCGAATGCCGAGGGTATCGATAAATTGACAGAAATACTGGGTACCGAATTCAATGGCCTTGTATATATTAATCTCGTTGATTTCGACATGCTCTGGGGTCATCGCAACGATTTCGAGGGGTTCGCCGGGGGGCTGCGATATTTCGACGGCAGGATCGAGGAAATTTTCGATAAATTGAAAGTCGGCGACCTGTTTATTATCTCGGCTGACCATGGCTGCGATCCCACGACCCCGTCCACGGACCATTCTCGCGAATATGTTCCGCTGCTTGCAGGCCTCTACCCGTTCAATGTGCTGGGCGTAGCCCTGGGGGTCAGGAGGTCGTTCGCCGATATAGGGGCGACGGTGCTGGATTATTTTGGAATGAAACAACCGCTCGGCGAGAGTTATTTGCAGAATTTGAAATGATCGACTGGAATAGACTTATCGAATCTGCCAGAACGGCGCAGGCTAATGCTTATGCCAGGTTCTCGAATTTCAAGGTGGGGGCCGCCCTGTTGGCCTCCGACGGAGTTGTATTCACCGGATGCAATGTCGAAAATTCGTCGTATGGGCTCACAATGTGCGCCGAGAGAACAGCCCTGTTCAATGCGGTCTCTTCCGGAAAAAGACAGTTCGTAGCCCTGGCAGTATATACGGAATCGACGCCGCCTGCCAGGCCATGTGGCGCCTGCAGGCAAGCGCTGTTCGAATTCTGCCCCGAAATCGAAATCGCCTGCGTTAATTCCGAGGGAGCAATAGATAAATTCAACCTTCGCAACCTACTGCCGGAGGGATTTAGACTGTAATGAATCTCGGCAGAGTGACAGGATGTCTCTGGGCATCGGCCAAGCATAAATCGCTTTCGGGAGGGAAGCTTTTGATTGTATCCTTATTGGATAGAGATTCTAACCCGACAGGCGGTTACGAAGTTGCCTACGACACGGTGGATGCTGGAATTAATGATATAGTGATTACGGTCAAGGGCTCATCGTCTCAAATGACACCGCTCACCGAAAGCGCGGTGATAGACTGCACGATTATCGGAGTTGTGGATCATGTCGAAAGATGAGCTGATAGAGCGAATCGTGGAGCAGGTTCTGGCCGCTCGAAAGGAAATCCCGAAGGCGCCAGACAACAAAGAATCGAACGATTGCCGGGATTGTGGATGCGGCCACTGCGTTTCTGAAAAGCCGCAGGCGGTTGCGAAGTTTGCCAGGGCGGGCGCCGGTCGTCTGTCATCGACAATTGGAGTGGGCAAGAATATCGATACGACAATCGCCAGAATGATCGATCATACAATTCTTCGTCCCAACGCTACTGCCGCGGAGATTGAACAGCTCTGCGGCGAAGCGCTCGAGTACGGATTCTATTCGGTCTGCGTAAATCCAACCCATATTGCAAGATGCGGGTCTATCCTGAAGGGCTCGAATGTCAAAATATGCACTGTCGTGGGCTTTCCGCTTGGCGCTAACAGCACCGCCGTCAAGGTATGCGAGGCCCGGGATGCGGAGGAGATGGGAGCCGATGAGATCGACATGGTGATTAATATAGGCGCCCTTAAAGATCGTGAGCTCGATTTCGTTTTCAATGATGTTTCAGCGGTGGTCAAGGCAACATCGGAGAAGACTATTACCAAGGTGATACTCGAAAACGCTTACCTTTCCACCGAGGAGAAGATCAGGGGCTGCTTGTTGTGCAGACGCGCCGGCGCGGATTTTGTCAAGACATCAACCGGTTTTGGGCCGAGCGGCGCCACCCTCGAGGATGTCGTTTTAATGCGGCATGTCGTAGGGCAGGAGTTGGGAGTCAAGGCTGCCGGCGGCATTCGCGACACCGCCATGGCCTTAAAATTGTTAC
>Ga0214473_10003441_pt1 | contig 19208 bp, 16 predicted proteins | sample RVTome_7_FD_203509 | JGI IMG/M metagenome (GOLD analysis project Ga0214473, IMG submission 203509) | Soil microbial communities from uranium-contaminated site in the Upper Colorado River Basin, Wyoming, United States - RVT98D197 | ecosystem: Environmental > Terrestrial > Soil > Contaminated >... | reverse complement strand
TGTTATGCGGAGGTCCGGTCGCAGGATTGGATGTTATGACTGCCCAGATATGCAAGCCGTCAACTATATATGATTTATTAACGCAAAAGCGAACCGCTGTACTGATGGAAATCATTAGCCAGAAGTACGACCACGTGATTATAGATTCACCTCCCGCTCTTGCAGTGCCCGATGCCTTTTTGTGGGCAAAGATGGCGGATGCCGTTATTCTGACGAGCCTTTCCGGCTCCACCGAAGGTCCGGATTTAAAAGAAGCAGCGGAACGGTTTGAGAAAATAAACGTCAGAATTGCGGGGACTGTTCTTAACAACGTTCCTTTTCAGCACAGTTACAATCGTTATGGTTATGGGTATTATGCCGGTTCCGGCGACGAAAAAGGTTGCAGAACCAGTTCTTCCCGGGCAACGCCGTTGCTGATGCACGAGCATAATATTGGTACCAATAACACTGACACGCAGGTGTAGTTTATACATAAGCGTATGCATTTAATTTTAGTCCATAGACATTCTGAATATTTGGAACCTGCCTCGGCCAACCTGCATCGGTTTGCTGTCGCGAATAGTCCTATTGCGAATATCGTGTTTTCCACGATGGCACAGAATTATTTGCCGACAGACGGTAAGAGTACGATAATTGCAGTTCCGGAAGATTGGGTGGCTGAAGATGCGAAACATACCCGCGATATTGTAACCTATTCTCACAAACTCGCAGTATCGCTGCGGCAATCGAAAAAGAACGGCTGGCTGACTGTTTCCGACGGAAGATTCATTACCAGTGTCAACAGCGGGGTGATAATGAAATTATTGAATTGCTATAACAGCGATATTGTCACAATTGATGTCAGTCCGGCGTTGTGGGGATATCGTGAGAAAACACGGTTTACTACCTGCGGTTTTCTCGCCGGTGTTCGCCGCACCTACGGCGATTTTATTTTGCCGCAACAGATACCGAAACAATGGCCTCATCACGTCTTTGTGAAAAATAATGCGGTCAAGGGAATTTTTGCCGGTGATATTTTTCCTGTTTCCTTTGAACAATTCGTTAATAAATGCTGTGACCTGCGCCTTCGTTGCCACAGTTTCACAATAGGAGGGCGAGTGATTGACCTTGCCAGTGGAGCAGGCATGTTGAATCTTGTGCAAGCAAGTTGCGCAAGGCCTGCTATCTTGGATGTGCGTAATGGTTCACTGAAACATACCAGAATTTTTGGCAAAGTATTTTGCGGCAATAACATTTTTATAGGTGATAATGTGACAATCATTGGTCCGGCCATAATCTGTGACGATGTAAAAATAGGCTCGTCGACAGTAATAAAAAACGCACTGATTGGCCCGCACATATCGATAGAAGATGGGACATTTGTGCATGATTGCGTCATCACAGGCCCACAACAAAATGGACGTGAATTTTTAGTTAATACTGCGTCCGTACGTTCGTTTGTTCCTGGCATCAAAACAGATGACGGTTTCAGAAATTGGCCGCGTTTTTCCTATGCACGACTTGGCAAACGCATACTCGACGTCATAGTCTCGTCTGTCGTGTTAATGTTTTTTGCGCCTGTATTCATTTTGGTTGCACCTGCTGTCAAGTTGACAAGTTCCGGCCCGGTATTCTTCAAGCACAGACGACAAGGTTTGCACGGCCGGGAATTCTCATGTCTTAAATTCAGGACGATGATTGCTGGGGCCGACCGGATTCAAGAAAAGTTAAGGCGCATTAATCAGGTAGATGGGCCGCAATTCATGATGGACGACGACCCGCGAGTAACAGTTGTTGGAAAGTTCCTGCGTGAAACCTTTATTGACGAATCGCCGCAATTTATCAATATCCTCCTGGGGCAAATGAGCGTTATAGGCCCAAGACCATCACCGCAGGCGGAAAATCGGTTTTGTCCTTCCTGGCGGTACGCAAGGCTGTCTGTCAGGCCGGGTATTACAGGCCTGTGGCAGGTTTGCCGCACAAGGCTCCAGGGGCGCGATTTTCAGGAATGGATTTATTACGATACGAAATATGTAAAAAATATTTCGCTAAGCCTGGACCTTAAAATATTTTTCAAAACTGTAAAGAAACTTATTAATAGCTTCATTGCGCATTTCTGAGCCGTCATTATTGAAACTTCAACGGAGGTTGAATGGCGAAAATTCGCATTAATTGGCCGTTAGTGACTGTCATTGTTGTTGCCTTTGTTATGGTTGTTCTTGTGGCTTCTGCTTTGCGCAAATGGCAGCTGAATCGTATGGGCTTAAAAGCCCGACAGGCAGGCCTGACAGCGTGGCAGCAGCAAAATTGGGAGGATGCTGCCAAAAATCTCAGTGCATATCTTTCTGTCAACCCCTCCGATGTTGATATTCTTCGCAAATATGCATTTGCTCAGCTCAATATAAGGCCTCTCGGACAAAACAATTTGCAGCAGGCGGTCGCAGCATATCGAAGTATTCTCAGAATTGACAAAACAAGCGAAACAACGGCCCAAAACCTTATAAATTTATACTTGCGGTTAAATGTTCCCACCGAAGCGCAGTTGATTGCTGAAAGATGTTTGCAGGCGGCGGACAATCCGCGGATTCGAGTTCTGCTTGCAACAGCAATGGCAAAACAAGGCAAGTTCGAAGAAGCTGCTGCACAGATGCAGGCTGTAATTTCGGAAAGTCCGTCATTAATAATCGCCTATGATACACTGGCGCAGCTCAAGGAACAGCATCACGAAAAGCTTCCTGCTTTGGCCGACCCTGAGTATTGGTTGAATAAGGCTGTAGAAACTAATCCTTCTTCAGCGGTAGCGCTTATTGCAAGAGCCGCCTTTTACCTGAGAAAAAATGATACATCAAGTGCACTTGCCGACCTCAAAGAAGCTGAAAGACTGGACCATTCCGACCCTAAAGTCTGTCTGCAGCTTGCACTGGCGTATGGTAACGCCGGGTTACTTGATAAAGCCCGGTCATATTTGATTAATGTTCAAAACGTCGAACCTGGCAATCCGGCACTTTGGCATATTTGGGCAAGGCTGGCACTTGCGGGTGGTTCGAAAGAAGAGATGCTCCATGTAGCCCAAAATGGTTTAAAAGAACTATTGCCTTCGCAATGGGACTTTATGCCCTCGGCATGTGAACTGTTTATATATTGCGGCAGGAATGATGATGCCGCCGATTGTATTGCAAAACTGAAACAAAAAGATATTGAACCGGCCCGCACCGCGTTCCTTGAGGCTATGCTGGCGCAGAACACTGGACACTATCATAAGGCAATTTTTTTTTTGCAGCGTGCAGAGCAGTTAGGCGATACATCCGGACAGATACATCTGGCACTGGCTGACGCCTATTGCCGTACAGGCGATTATCAGTCGGCTGCCTTGCAATTGCGGACACTCGTTAATGAACAGCCGAACCTTTTGCAGGGGCACATGGAATTCGCAAGGCTGTTGTGCCGGACAGAAAATTGGCCGGATGCTCAGCAACAGGCTCAGGCTGCTATTGCGATCGCACCTGATAATGTTGATGCAGGTTTAATATGCATCGAAGCAAAAATGCATTTAGTTGATAATGAGAACTTGCCAGCGGATGAAATTCTTCGTGATTTGGGAAACCAGCTTGCCGATATAAGCCAGCGGGCGAAAGATAATCCTGCTGTGGCGCTTTTACAATTTCAGCTTGCAATGAAAAAGAAGGATTTTGCTCAGGCCGAACACCTGCTTGGAAACCTGCAATCACGCAAAAACGGCCAGGTCGAAATTGCTTTAGCGGAAGTTGACCTGCTAATTGCCGAGGGCAAGACCAAACACGCAATAGAGAAACTATACGTTATAGTTGATAAATTTTCTCAAAATGCCTTGCCAGTAGAGCAGCTTGCCTTGTTGTTGGCCCGGAACGGGGACAAGGATAAATGTGAAGAATTGCTGCAAGATGCTGTCCAGCGAATCGAGTTGTGTTCAGCCAAATGCGAACTTGGTTTGCTGCTTGAATATTTTTATCAACAATGGAATCAAAATAACAAAGCCTGGCTTTATCTGACATCGTTGTCACAGCAGTTGCCGGAGGACATTCCCATTAAAAGGAGACTTTTGACATATGAGCAGTTGCTTAAAAATCCCATCGAGGCCCAACGGATTGTTGACGAAATAAAGGCGTTCGAAGGTGAAGATGGCTGGCAGTGGCGATATGAACAGGCGAAACTCTGGTTTGCCGATAATGATTTAAAAAAACGGTATCCGCAAATAATAGCACTTTTGAAAGAGAATATAGCCGCAAATCCAGCCGATAAAATGAGCCTTGCGCTTCTTGCCCATACCTATAACAGAGGCGGTGAAACTCAGTTGTCGTCCTCTGTTTACTGCCGGGCATTAAATCGCTGGCCGAACGATGCAGACCTGATTGTATCCGCTGTGATGCAATTGAATCAGGCCGAAGAATACCAGCGGGCCAACGAAATACTGGATAGGGTCGCGGCTGAAAGAATAAATAATCCGCAAATTTCCAGGCTGCTGTTACAGAGCTATCTGCGTCGCGGCAAACTCGATTCTGCTGAGGCGGTACTTGGAAATCTTATAATCGCAGAACCTAACAATCCCGATTTAAGTTTGTCTTCGGCATTGTTGAAAATTCAACAAAATAAATATGACGACGCCCTTGAAATACTCAACAGGCTGAAAACGCGGGAGCCAGCGTCATTTCAGGTTTCTGCCGCGATAGTTGAGTTGGGTGTGCGACAGAAAAAAGAAAAAGAGGCAATCGAACTTTGCGATGATATGGTTGAGAAATTCGGTAATGTGTCCGCTTATCTGCTCCGTGCGAAAGTTTATGCGATGTTCGGCCGCAGCAACGAAGCTGAAAGTGATTTTGCGCAGGCGATAATGCTTGAACCAGATAATCCCGATCTATGGGCTGCCAAAAGCGACTTCGAACTATCGAGAGGTTATACCGAGCAGACCTCGGATTCTATTCGCAAAGCCGTTTCATTGATGCCGGATAATACCCGTATCCAGCAGCAGGCTGCAGGACTTTTGTTATCTTCAAAAAATCCCGAAAATGTGAAATTAGGTATGCAAATTCTTGACAAGGCTCTTTCCGTCGAGCCGCAGAATATTACACTGCGATTGTATAAAGCTCGCAGTCTTCTTTCACAGGCAAATCCGCAGTCGATGAAACAGGCCAGACTTATTCTCGAGCGAATTACCTCCGAACAGCCCGCTACCCCGCAGGCATGGGTGATGCTGGCACAAATCCATATGAACAGTTCTCAGCTTGGACCGGCAATGGACAAAATTCTGCACGGTCTTACATATTCGCCCACCGATAAGTCACTGCTTATTTTGAAGGCCCGCGTTGAAGCGGAGAGTTCACCGGCTGTTGCGCTGCCAACACTTAAGATTTTGCGTGAGCAGTTCCCGAATGATACCGATGTGATAGTTGAATTGGCAAATATTTATATGCGGATGGACGCGGCTGATAAGGCGGTGGATTGCCTTGAAGCTTTTCTGCCCGGCTGCAAGGAAAATGACCGAATAAGGGTAAACACCGTTCTGGCAGCGGCGTTGTATAAAAAAGGAGATGTCGCCGATGCCGAAAGAGTATTTGTAAATCTTCATGAATCTGTACCAGGCGATACACAGGTGTTTTTAGCTCATGTCGAAGCTCTCAAATACGCGCAAAACTGGGAGATGCTTGACCGCAGGATTAACGACCGGTTCCGGTGCGATCCGAACAATTCGGACATATTTATCAAAATAGCTGAAAATCTTGCGTCAACAGGTAATTCACAAGGCAAGGAAATTGCCGAGCAATTACTCGAAAAAATTCTGCAGTGCGAACCAAATCACGTCACAGCCATGAACACTCTTGCGATGATTTTACAAAGCCGGGGCCGCAGCGAGCAGGCTACCTCGCTATATCGAAAAGTTATTGAACTAAAACCTGATACAGTTTCAGCCATTAATAATCTGGCGTGGATTCTATGTGAAGAGCAGCGGGAATATCAGCAGGCTCTTGAACTAGCGCAGAAAGGGATCGAACAGTCAGGTAACTACGCGGATATTATCGATACACGAGGCGTGATATATTACAGGCTCGGTGAATACCACAAGGCAGTTGATGATTTTAGCAGATGTGTGAAGATTAGCGGAGCTGATTCGCCTCACCTGGCTGGTTCCTGCTTTCATCTTGGCAGGGCGCAGGCCGCGATAGGACAATCCAGCGAAGCTGTGGACAATCTGCGAAAAGCGCTTGATCTGAATTCTCAGGCCAGGGTTTTAACTGAATCTGAGATTGACGAAGCGAAAAGCATCCTTTCGAAATTGTCGGAGGAATAGAACCATGACGTCATTACCAACAGATAAAGATGAGAAAAAAGAAGAATCGCTGTACAAACGGCCAGCTGGTGTCCTGCTTGACGAAAAGCAGTGGCTCTTTCTGAAAAAGCGGTACAACTTGACGCCCAGAGAACTTCAGGTCGCCATACTTATTTGCCGCGGCTTCAGCAACGACGAAGTCGCCAAAGCTCTGAAAATGAAGCATGGGACTGTTAAAACGCATCTGCGAAATATTTACCGGCGCACACGTGTGAAAAGTAAAATTCTGCTGCTGCTCAGATTTGTCGAGGATATCAACAAGTACTATGTGCCGACCCAGCCTGTTCCTCCTGCGGGCGAAGTTACTGAAGTGCACGAAGAACCCGGTCCCAAAATTTCCCAGCCGAAATGACTGCTGCAGAATTTCACATAATCTGCAAAATTAACAACAGCATGCACTTGTGTTTAATAGGGTTTTTCCCCTATAAATAAAAGAGTATTTACACCGGTATAAAAACAGGTTTTTCCCCTGATTCACAAGAAGTAAACCTTTTGTTAGTATCTGATTTTATTACCAACGGCAAATATAGAAATTATAAATGGTCAGCAAAAGTGAAAGGGGTGTAACCAATGAATCTGTCAAAGCTTTCCCAGCCAATCTGTATGCTAATGTTTTTTGTTATTCTGTCAGGCTGTGCTTCTTATGACCCGAACGCCATAGACGCTTGGGTCAAGACACAGAAATCGAACCTGGCGCCGGACGGTTATATTTTGCAGCCGGCGGATACGATTGAAGTACTCGCTTCAAAAGTACCGGAGCTGCATTTACAAAAACAGATAATTCGCCCGGATGGCAAGATTTCCTTTGAATCTGTGGGAGAAATAGATGCTGCGGGGAAAACTCCCAAAGAATTGGCCGATACCATTCGCGAGAAACTTCTGCTTTTGTATGCGCTGGCCGGTGATAACCCTGTGGCGATTAACGTCTATAAGCTCGACAGCAGGGTGTATTATGTACTTGGTGAGGTTCATTATCCGGGTCCGCGACCATGCACAGGCCGAGACTCGGCTTTAAGGGCAATTGCTGAAACCAAACCTACCGTTCTTGCCTGGCGGGAGCGTGTTCAGGTAATAAGACCTTCTTCTGATCCTGCAGCCAAGCCAAAGATATTCGAGCTTGACTTTGGTCGGATGGCTGCACAGGGCGATACGACCAAAGACATCTTGTTGGAAGAGGGCGATATAATATATGTCCCACCCACTGTGGTAGCGAGCATTGGTAAAAAGGTAGCGGAATTTGTAACACCGATAGGTCAGGCTTTCGCGACCGTAAACATTGTACCGGCAGCACCAGCTGCAAGGTATTAACATAGATATAAGATTTCTATTGCGATGGCAGAAAAACAGCTAAAACAGGGTGTGCATCTGTACGTCCGGCACCACTTATTGCTTAAGAAAATCCATTTTATCAGCACCGCATGGTTTTTCTGTGCAGTCGCGTACTTTTTTCTTTTTTCGCTCAGGCAGGCTGGAAAAAGCTGGTGGGTGATAATTTCATTGTCGGGTTATTCAACTTCATTAGTGTTCCTGCTGGGCAGTCTGTATTTATTCGCGATTTACAGGGGCATGGCGAGAAGTCAGAAAATAGAAACTGAGCACCCCATTACCACGTCCTTTTATTATATGGTGTTTTATGTCATCGGCCCACTGCTTGGAGGCCTTGCCGGCGCCATTGGCGGAATACCCAATACCCAGTTGCGAAACTATTTTCTGGTTGTTGCAGTGGGTACCTTTTGGGCCACTTTCGTTGTCTGGATAATTATTGACCTTGCGGCAGGATTGCTCGAAATGCTTCTACCCGCAAGCAGCAGACACCGCAAAGAAAGATTACTGGAAGCCGAGGCTCGTCGTATGCAGGAGCAGATTGCTAAACAGCGCATTCTCACCGAGGTGGAAAGGGCTGAAAAGTCAGAACAATCGCATTGGGAGAAAGTTTTGCGACCATATGCTCAGGAGCTTGCTCGGCTTTTAGCAGACGCTGGTGATAGTTGCAATTCGATTGAAGGCCAGGTTGTCAATATCGGATTGGCTGCCTGGCGAATGGGGGGACTGAACTGCATGCGTAAGCTGCAATCAATGGTGGCTGATACCTGCAAGAAACAACATACCGCCCTGACATATAAAGATTATATCGCGATTTGGTGGGACGGTATCGGGAGTTGGCAGGGTGGCTGGCTCGACATCGAAAAGGATACCGATAATAATAATGCAACGGTAAATGGCCGCAGCATATAAAATTTAACCGACCAGCTTTTCTTTGGCAATTCGCTGGTGGCTGGAATAAATTGCGAAAAGGGCAAAGTCATTTTACTTTGCCCTTTTCTCGTATATGCTGCAAGCTCTATTGTTACGGTTAACTTCTGTAAATGTACAGAGAGTTTGCATTTGGCGGACGGTCAATCCTGTACCTCCTTTTTAAACCGCCCGATTAAATTCAATTCTCAAAAATATCCGCGTTTGCGGAACCAGCCTACACAAAGCATCCCAAACGATGCCAGCAGTACCGCTCCCGGAGCCGGTATAACACCATCGTTGACAAAGGATTCGCTGCCGCCGTCGGCAAAGCCCTGAACGTGAATTCCAATCCTCAGGCTCCCATCGTCTAACCCGCTTAAGACATCGTTGTATGTTGCGCCACTTTGCAGGTTGAACTTAATCCCAAGCGACTCACCGGGATTGACGCCGTTTGGCTGTACGGGCGCATCGGAGTCAGCCGAAAGACCGGCGATTGTTATAAAACTCGGTGATATACTGTTGCCGCCCGGCAGATTTGACGGCGTGGCATCCTGAGCAAATTGTACGCCCGCCGAGTTGCTTATCGCAACCATGCTAAGCAATGCCCCGTCATCAAAATAGACATCGGTGATGGATGATGCTTCAGGCCCGATGTTTCGGAAGGTAAACAATACCTGACCACCACCTGCATCGGAAACATCTGCGAACAACTGGTTCTCACCGATTGCGGCGTTGGTGGCGCTGTTATTTGTTGTGTTCTCAAAGCTGTATGTCGCTTGTGCACTTACCGGCACTGGAAACATTAGCGCCGCTGCAATAATGATAGTTAATACTAAATTTTTCATAAATTCCCCCACAAAAGTAGTATGGATATTAGGTTCACTTGATGTTCTTTAAACTACAAGATTTGAACCTTTTATTTGTTTCGGCATCAGGCGGCTCACGGCAATGATGGTTAAAAGAGTCTTTTATTGCCGGGTTTTCCGTATATTGCAATGTTCTTCTTAAACTTGTTTTTAAAAGTATTGCCCCCATTCGCAACCCCGTTTCTTTATCTCTAATTTCCTTTAATGATAAACACAAAAAATAATATGTAAATCGGTGGGTATCCTGTTTTTTCTATCAGCAAGAGTGGCTCTTGTTTTAGCAGAGAAACCCTGATACATCTAAGCAAAAGGGCGTATACCTTATTCAGTAGGTATTATAGCGACCTGTTGTTTTACATCACTATTTTACCATGCATGGGGGATTTCCTGATGCTGCATCAGATTTTTCCCGATGGTAAATAACAGATTAGCCCTGATTTTTAACCTTTCAACGCTTGTGTAATATAAAACCTGTATTAACTCAAAAATCTTGTGTAAAAATAACAGTGGTTGGCGCCTGCGTGGACCAACGACGGTAAATTAATTATGGAAAGCATATCATTGGGTCAAAAAGATGTCGTGGAGACAGTCTCATTGTCCGGAGATTTCAGCATTTTTTCCGCTGCGATTAATGCTGCCGATTTGTTTGACACTCTCAAAGCAGAGGGGCCGTATACGATTTTCGCCCCGACAGACGAGGCTTTCGCAGGCCTTCCGATGGGCACACTGGATTACCTTTTCAAACCGGAAAACAAAGCGATTCTTACCTGCCTCCTCAGATACCATGTCGTACTTGGCAGAATAACGGCTGAGGAAGTCGCTGGGTACAATGAGGTCAAGACACTTAATGGCGAGGTCCTGACCGTGGCATCGAAATATGGAACAGTTCAGGTTGACTGCGCAACAATCACGATAAAAAATATCGAGTGTTCCAACGGTGTCATCCATGCGATTGACCTTGTCGCCATGCCTAAAAGATGGCTGTAGGCAATTTGTCTTTGCTTGATATTGGAATGATTTAATCGTTTTGTCAGTCTGCACACGCGGGAGGGAAGTGTGCAGACTTTTTATATGCAAATATAGTGCCCGCGCCTTTGCGGGCGAGGGTATCTATAGCCGCATCTTCGGCTCATCGAATCGAAATTAAAGGAAATCAAATAATTTTGCTTTCACTTAATTAATAATCATTTGATTCATAACTCCTTGTGCAAATGGTGGATATGCGCAATAGGGGCAAAATGAGCTTGCAATATCCATCTTGTAATAGGGTTTTTCCTTATGTGATAATCAGGTTTTGCCCTAATTGACGCCTCAGGCGACGGCGGTATTATGATTTCAGGTAAATAATCAGCAAATAGGGCAAAAATAGGCAGGAACGCTATATTTTAGAATTGTTTTGAACTACTCCGCAAGGAGATTAGCGGTGGTGATTTTGAATGCGAAAAAAAAGATAGAAGACTTTTTTGCAGATTTTCTGCAGGAAAGGTATGAAGAATTGTTGCATAAGCAGGATTCATCAGGTATTATATTATGCAAAAGAATCGCGGTTCAGAGGCAAAACAAGAGGGCTGATTCGAAGAGCGGGATAAGTCCTGACAGGCGGACACTGTGTTCGGTGAAGGTGGGGAATTGTAAGACTCTTGCGGACTGCACGGAAGTCTTCCCGCTTCAAGCCAGGGAAAATCTGCTGAATTTACCTGATGATGAGCATCTGCTGAATTTCGATAAAGGATTGTAAAGGATTTTTCGGCAATGCGGATGGAAGAAAAAAGAAAGGTGAGGCCGAGAAAATTAGATAAGAACCAGGCAAACCCGGGGTCGCTTGGCTCTACCATTTCACGCATTGAGGCATTAATTAATGGCAGCAAATCAGCAACAGTTCCGCGTGTTGACAACAATGGTGTTATCTGTGGCTGGGACAGCTCCTGCGAACGTATTTACGGCTATACCTCGGCTCAAACCATAGGCCGGAGTTTGCAGGATATATTGCGATTGGAGAACGAAGCCAGGAGATTTGAGAATATTCTCAGGCAGACCTTGCAGGCTGCATCTGCAGAATCTAATGATTCGTCGTATGTCAACGTAACAGCCGACTTTAAAACTCTCAGAAAAACCGGAGTTGAAATTATAGGCGATGTCCCCTGGGGGACGCATTTCTGTCAGTTCTACCAGACCCGTGAGGACCTTATAGATATATTAGTACCTTATTTCAAGGCGGGACTGGAAAATAATGAATTCTGCATGTGGGTGACATGTGAACCGCTGCAAACCGATGATGCAAGGCAGGCCCTTGCGGCACGGGTAGCAAATCTCGACGAATATATTAAAAAGGGCCAATTAGAAATACTGGATTATACACAGTGGTACACAAAATCCGGTACCTTTGAAGCTGAGAAGGTTTTACAAGGCTGGGTGGCTAAAAAGGAGCAGGCCCTTAAAAGAGGCTTTGAAGGATTGCGTCTTACGGGTAACACACTGTGGCTGCCAAAAGCACAATGGAAAGATTTCGTAACCTATGAAGCGAAGGTAAATAGCGTTCTGGGCAGGTATCGAATACTCGCCCTTTGCGCCTATAAACTTGATGAATGTAACGGAGCTCAAATTACCGATGTTGTCAGCAACCATCAGTTTGTTCTTATCAAGCGCGAGAGCAAATGGGAGATTATCGAAAACTCCGAGCACAGAAAATCGCTCGAAGCCCTGCGCAAAGGCGAAGAAAAATACAGGATGCTGCTTGAGGGACTGTCTTATGGCGTCGCAGAAGTGGGTAGGGCGGGCACGATAATCTTTGCCAATAAGGCTTTGAATAATATCTACGGATACACAGATGGTCAGTTGCTCGGTGAAAACGTATCACAGCTTGTAACAAGCGAAGAGGAAAAAAATAAATTACGCAAACATATGGTAGAGCTGCAGCGGGGACAGCTTCTGTCAATTCCATACGAAAGTAAGGGCCTTACGCTGGACGGCAGAGACATCGATATCGAGCTGCGATGGGATTACAAACGAGATCAATGGGGCCGGACAACTGGTTTTATCGTAAGTATAAGTGATATTACTTACCGCAAGCGACATGAAGAGACCCTTAAAAAACAGTTAATATTTAAAAGGACCATCGCCGTTATATCGGCGCGATTTGTCGGCGGTGCGAACATTGATGAAGCCATCAACGCCTCACTGCGCGATATGGGTTTGGTAACAGCAACGGGCAGGACATATGTTTTCCTCTACCGGCAGGGCGAAACAGTAATTGATAATACCCACGAGTGGTGCGCCGAAGGGGTAAGTCCGCAAATCGACAATATGCAGAATCTACCCCCCGATATGTTCCCATGGTGGATGAGGAAACTGCGCGAAGGCGAAATCATTAGTGTTGAAGATGTTTCGGAACTGCCCGACGAAGCTGCCGCCGAAAAAAAATTGTTGAAAAGTCAGGATGTCAAATCGCTTTTAGTTCTGCCTTTAACTATTGGCGGTGAGCTGGTGGGTTTCATCGGATTTGACGATACAAGCTCTACCGGAAAGTGGCCGGAAGAAGACATTATGCTCTTGCGCTTCTGTGCCGAAATAATCAGCGGCGCTATTAACCGCACAAGAAGCCGCGAGAAACTCGAAAAAAGTAAAGAATGGTTCCGCGCAATCGCGGATTATGCTTATGACCTCGAAAGCTGGCATGACGTCGATGGAAAACTGCTCTGGGTAAATCCGGCCGTTGAACGCTTGACAGGTTACACCGTTGACGAATGTATGAATATGCCGGATTATCCGTTGCCTTTCGTACACGAGGATGACCGTGATGATATCGCCAAATCGCTGAAGCAGGCCGTGGACGAAAAAACCTCGGAGGACAGTCTGCCGTTTCGCATTATTCGCAAAGACGATACTATCCGGTGGGTAGATATATCGTGGCAGCCTATCTATAACGAAGCAAAATCATATATCGGAATACGCACCAGCATTCGTGACATTTCGCTGCGAAAGCTTGCCGAAGAAGCTCTGCAGGAAAGCGAAGAACGCCATCGCTCCTTGATTAACGATGTTCTCGACAGTTCCGCTGTTGGAATATGCATCGTTGACGCAGGCTACAATATCATTTGGGCAAACAGCGCTTTAGAGCGATATTTCGGATTAAGCAGAAGCCACATAATAGGCAAGGATTCCCGCGAGCTTGTACAAAACAGGATAAAACATATTTTCGAAAACCCCGAAGCCTTTGCCTCAAAGATTCTTGCGTCTTATCAGCATAATACCTATAGCGAGCGATTCGAATGTCACGTATTACAGGGGCCGTGCAGGCAGGAACGCTGGCTTGAACATCGCAGCATGCCCATTCGTTCAGGCCTTTACACCGGCGGACGCATCGAACATTACTATGATATTACAATCCAGAAACACGTTGAAGAGAACCTCCACCACTCGCAGCGAATGCTCCAACTGATTCTCGATTCTATTCCGGTGCGGGTATTCTGGAAAGACCTCGACTCCGTTTTCCTCGGTTGTAATCGGACTTTTGTAAAAGATACCGGATTGCAGTCGGCCGATGAGGTAATTGGAAAAACGGACGACGACTTCGTGATGAGAAAAGACGAGGTGGAATTTATCAAACAATGTGATAATCGCGTGATAGAATCAGGAGAACCGGAATACCGTATTATCCAAAGGCATTTCCGTACTGACGGTACCGAAGCATGGCTGGAAGCCAACAGAATTCCGCTGTGTAATAGCGCCGGCAGGATTGTCGGTGTCCTCGGAACTTATGAGGATGTTACCGAACGTAAAAACGCGGAAGAAGAAATCCAGCGGCTCAACCGAGAACTCGAGGAAAGGGTCGCGCAGCGTACCACCGAACTGACGAAAGCGCACAAACATTTACTCAGGGAGATTAGGGAACGCAAGGCGCTTGAGAAGGAAATCCTCGGAATCAGTGAAAAAGAAAAGAGAATGATTGGCCAGGAGCTTCACGATAGTATCGGCCAGCAGCTTATGGGGATATCATTTCTGACAAAGGTGCTCGAAGGAAGACTTGCTGCCAAGCTGCCTGAAGAAGCTGTAAACGCCAAGGCCATTACCGACCTTGTCAATCAGACCATGGACCAGACAAGGGCTTTGGCAAGGGGACTGCACCCTGTCGATTTGGATGGCGGCAGTCTGACGTCGGCACTGCAGGATTTGATGGTATCTATGGAAAAACTTTTCCCGATAAATTGCAGCCTCAAGATTGACGACTCGGTCATTATCGATGACGCCACGGTAGCGGTCAACCTTTATCGCATTACGCAGGAAGCGATTTCTAATGCCATTAAGCACGGTAAGGCCAGAAATATTCATGTTGAGTTGACCAATAGCAATGACCGTACCTTTTTAATTGTTAAAAACGACGGACTGAACTTTCCTGATGTATCGGCCGGTACTCAGGGAATGGGACTGCGGGTTATGGACCATCGTGCCGAAATGATAGGCGGCTCGCTTAATATTCGAAGAAATATTGGCGGTGGAACCGTGGTAACATGTTGTTTTCTTGGTGATAAATTCAAATGTTAACAGGGAGCGGATTATGAGTAACGACAAACAACGAACAAAGAATGGTGACGGTAAAGCAAAGGTTCTTATTGTTGACGACCATCCGATTGTACGACAAGGCCTTTCAGAACTTATTAATCACGAAAAAGACCTCGCCGTTTGTGCGCAGGCTGAAGACGCCACAGAAGCAATGATTGCTATCAAGTCAGCTAAACCGGATGTGGCTGTAGTCGATATATCTTTGAAGGAAAAAAATGGTGTTGAGCTGATAAAGGACATAAAAGCCCAGTACCCGAATCTGCCTGTTCTCGTTCTTTCAATGCACGACGAGTCCCTGTACGCAGAACGTGCGTTGCGTGCGGGCGCGAGAGGCTACATAATGAAGCATGAAGCCACTGATAAGGTTGTCACGGGTATTCGCGCTGTTCTCGACGGCCAGGTTTTCGTTAGTGATAAAATGGCAGCCAGAATGGTCTATAAATTAGTTGGTGGCGGCGCATCCAGTGAGTCCGCGATAGATAATCTTAGCGACCGAGAACTGGAAGTATTTAATCTAATCGGTAGGGGGCTCGGTACGCGGCAGATAGCCGAGAAACTGTATCTTAGCATAAAAACGATTGAGACATATCGTTCGCATATAAAGGAAAAACTCAACCTCGCAAGCGCGGGAGAACTTCTGCAATACGCTATTCAATGGGTCAATAGTCAGGACAAAAGTGTACCTGACAGCCAGTTGCAGCGGCGCGACTGATATTGTTTTGCGACGTTTTTTTCAGCTTTAGTTCCGCATTGATTTGCCATAGGGGATTTCCCTGTCTTTCGGATAGCGATTTATCTGATAAAAAAACCGGATTTTGCCCTGATTTACATTAATCGGCTTCCTGTTATTATCTATTTCGGTTGAATCTATATGATTGTGTCAGGCTGCTTTGGGCATCCTGCGGAAAAGGAATTACTTAAGGGCAATGGAAAGGATTTTAAAATGTTGGTCTTAACACGAAGCAAAGAACAGTCGATTATGATTAATGATGATGTGGAGATAACCGTGGTTGAAGTGTGCGGCCGAAAAGTCCGCCTCGGAATCACGGCACCGAAGTCCATACCGGTTCATCGGCGGGAAGTTTACGATGCCATTAAGGCCTCGCAGTCAGGTCAGCCGGTTCGCAGAATTGGCAGAGTGCCTCTGCATGTCTATTCTGTGTCCGGCCGCTGATGGTGAATATTTTTTAACCGACAGATTGCGTAGTTGATATCATGCATGCATTAGGCGTTAGCCGATTTCAACGCTACGTTATAGATGTCCATATAAAATTCTGAGTTAATTATGAAGGGGGAAATGTTATGTTGGTAAAAGACATTATGACCCGAAATGTGGAAACAATAGACGCGGACGCCTATATGATTCAGGCAGCAAGAAAAATGAAATCGCTCGAAGTCGGGGCCTTGCCGGTCATCGAAAAGAGACAGGTTGTCGGTATAATTACAGACCGTGATATAGCAATACGAGGAGTTGCGGCGGGCAAAAATCCTTCAACTACACAGGTCAGGGAAGTCATGACTCCAGGCGCATTTAAGTGCTATGAAGATGACGATATCCACGATGCTGCCGAAATGATGGAGAACAAGGGAATTCACAGGCTCCTGGTTCTAAATGCCAATAATGAGCCGGTTGGTTTTGTCTCCCTTGCCGATTTTGCCGTTAAAAGTCACGACGAGCGCCTCGCGTGGGAAATTCTCGAAAAGATTTCAGAGCCTGCCTCCCCGTACAGATAATAGTGTTGACAAGTTAAACGATGATGCTGGCTGCATCTTTGAAAATGGGAACATTTTTTGGAGTTAGTTACGAATTATGAAAGAGAGAAAAAATCTAATCACAATGAAAGGCAAGCCTCTGACCCTTCAGGGTAAGGAGGTCAAAGTTGGCGACAAGGCCCCGAATTTTACGGCTATTGCCAATGATTTATCGGCAGTTGATTTCTCATCCTTTCGCGGCAAAATATGCGTCATAACATCCGTGCCTTCGCTTGATACCTCGACCTGTGACAGGATGACACGCAGGTTTAATGAAGAGGCATCCAAACTCGGCAGCAATGTTACCGTCTTGACTATAAGTATGGATCTACCATTTGCTCAAAAACGCTGGTGTGGCGCCGCGGGAATCAACAATATCCAGACACTATCAGACTACAGAGACGCCTCTTTTGGCACAGCCTATGGTGTCCTGATAAAAGAACTCAGGCTGCTTGCCCGTGCCGTTTTCGTTGTGGACCGTAACGGGGTTATAAGATATATGCAGCTTGTTAACGAACTTACCAATGAGCCGGATTATCAGGCTGTTCTCGATGCGGTAAAGGGATTTTTGCAGCCTGCTGCCGTTATTTGAAAAATAAATGGTGTTTGATATAGAAAGGAGTATGGGATGCTCAGCAAAAAAATTGAAGATGCGCTCAACGAACAGATTAATGCCGAATTGTATTCTGCCTATTTATATCTGGCGATGGCGGCTTATTTCGGGTCCGTGAATCTGCACGGTTTTGCCCACTGGATGAAGTGCCAGACGAAGGAGGAATACGACCATGCGATGAAAATGTTTGATTTTCTAAACCAGTGTGGAAACAGGGTCGTACTCAAAAATGTATCCGAGCCGCCGGTTGCGTGGGACTCACCTCTTGCGGTCTTTGAGGCCATTTATAAACACGAGCAGGCCGTTACTGCCCGCATCGGCATTTTGCTCAATCTGGCCGTTACGGAAAAAGAGCACGCAGCGGCCAATTTCCTCCAGTGGTTTGTGAAAGAGCAGGTTGAGGAAGAAGCTTCTGCCGCCGACATTGTGCAGAAGCTCAAAATGACCGCCGACAGTACCACAGGCCAACTGTTCATCGACAGCGAATTAGGCAAACGCGCCGCTTCGGGATAAAGGAGACCAAAAATCAATGACACACGCAATACGAACATCTATTAATGCTTATGAGGTTCTCGAAATGGCGCAGCGTATTGAGAGAAATGGTGCTGGCTTTTACCGCAGGGCCGCTGAGCAGACTGCTTCGCAGGATTTACGACAGATATTGTTGAAACTGGCGATGGACGAAGTAGGCCATGAAAAAATATTTGCGGAAATGGCCGAGCAGTTGGCCTGCGAGGAACGCAAAGTTACTCTTTTCGAGCCTGTAACTGAAGTTGCTGATTATCTTGCCACCCTCGCAGACAGCAAAGTTTTCAATCTGAGCAGCGATTTTAGTTCACAGTTGACGGGCAAAGAAACAGTCGCTGATGTTCTGAAAATTGCCCTCGATAAGGAAAAGGACTCGATTGTATTTTATCTGGGCTTGAAAGATTACGTCCCCGTGCAGGCCGGCAGAGATACGGTTGATGTTGTTTTAAGGCAGGAACTGGAGCATGTCAATGTCCTTACTCATCAGTTGGAACAGTGCAAGTAAATCCTTCTAAAATTCTTTTATAGGAACCGCTTGTGGATATTTTTGAATATGCGATGAAGATGGAAAAAGATGGTGAAAATTACTATCGCCGATTGGCGCAAGCTACCGACAACAAAGGCGTAAAAACTATCTTCACTATGCTTGCCGATGAGGAAGTAAAGCATTTTAATATAATAAAGGATGCCAAATCTCAGACTCCCCAGCAAGTTCGAGAAAGCACAATTCTCCACGATACCAAAAATATATTCACTGAGCTTCAGCAGGCCGCGGAACGATGGAATCTTGATGCCGAGCAAAAGGAACTTTACAAAAAAGCGCGCGACATTGAGGAAAAAAACCGTAAATTTTATCTCGAAAAAGCGCAACTGGTGGGGGAGGAGCAAAAACAGATTTTCTTGAAACTCGCCGAGGAGGAACGAAAACATTATCTTCTGCTGGAAAATATTCTGCAGCTCGTTTCCAGACCCGAGAGCTGGCTGGAAAATGCTGAGTTCTATCATTCTGAGGAGTATTAAAGTTTTTCGCTGTAGAAAAAATGGCATTCAACCGCTGTTCCCAGACTAATTATTTGACAACTGTGAGGCCCCGTATTAAAATTTTTTGCGCATGGATGTAATCCGCTCAGCGATAACTGAAACTGACGTTAAGGATGGCATGGATGGCGATTCTTGTTGGAATAGATGAGGCAGGGTTTGGACCACTTCTTGGGCCGCTCGTCGTATCATCATGCAGCTTCGCGATTCCCCGCCAAATGCTCGATGCTGACCTGTGGCAGGTACTGAAAAAAAGTGTCAGCATCAAAAGGGCGCA
>Ga0214473_10003440_pt1 | contig 19208 bp, 6 predicted proteins | sample RVTome_7_FD_203509 | JGI IMG/M metagenome (GOLD analysis project Ga0214473, IMG submission 203509) | Soil microbial communities from uranium-contaminated site in the Upper Colorado River Basin, Wyoming, United States - RVT98D197 | ecosystem: Environmental > Terrestrial > Soil > Contaminated >... | reverse complement strand
CATATTCCAAGCACCCGGCTCCGTTTTATCCGCTAAGAAACAGATGATGGGCTCGCTTTTGCGCTCCTCGAACTCCATCTCGGCAACGCCGGGACCCATGCCTCTTACGTTACCGGAAAAAGCGCTTGAGAGCAGGTCTTGGCCGGCTCCGTATTGTTTAAGTTTTTTGGCCACTTCGGTCATGGCCTCAAAAGTTTCCCAAGCAAATTTGTGAATACCTTCGTCGTCCTCGCCACGCTCGTGCGTCATAATTAAAGCCGTGTCATCACCGCATTTGCTGCGGTGATAATCGATTATCAAACCTTCTTTTTTAGCTTGGGTTAACTGTTCATCCGCTTTTGCCAACAATTCCGGGTGGACGCTGCTGTGTCCTACCCAACCGCCAACATCGGCTTTGATAATGCTCAAAGTAATTTTGTCGCTCATTGATTTTCCCTTCCTTTCGTTTACTCGTTACTAATATAAGCGTAGGTAATATTGATAAGCTTCCGATACTATAAAACCACATTTACCTTGGCAAGACAAGAGTGCTATTATACCAGTATGGATCTTGCTGTAGTTATTTTAGCGGCTGGTAGCGGCACTAGAATGAAATCAGAGCTGCCCAAGGTTATGCACCGGGTGGCGGGTAAACCTATGGTCTGCCATGTTGTAGACGAAGCGCTTTCACTAAATCCCACTCGTTTAATTTTGGTTGTCGGACCGAACAACCAGCCTATTAAAGAATGCCTGGGAGAGGATAAAGCAGAGTATGCCGTGCAAAAAGAGCAGCTGGGCACGGCTCACGCTGCCCGGCAGGCATCCGCTTTACTTGAAGGTTTTGACGGCAATATCCTGGTTTTATACGGCGATACTCCTCTTATCGAAGCGGCGAGCCTGCGTGAAGTTATTACTTTCCATGAAGAAACCGGCGCTGCGGCTACCATCGTTACCGCTCAGCTTGATAATCCTTTCGGTTACGGCCGGATTATCCGCAGTGAAAGCGGTATAACCGGCATTATCGAGGAAAAAGACGCCTCAGACGAACAAAGAAGCGTAAAAGAAGTCAACAGCGGCATGTATTGCTTCAAAGCGAACGCTCTCTTTGAAAAAATTAAGGATATTAAAGCGGATAACCGGCAAAAAGAGTATTACCTTACAGACATTATCGGCCTGCTGGTTGGTGACAGCGCCCTGGTGGAAGGCTTCGAGCTTTCACCCGAGCATATATTCGGCGTAAATTCGCGGGCAGAACTGGCCTTGGCTAGCCAACTGATGAATAAAAGAACCGTTAACAAATGGCTCGATAACGGCGTAACAGTTGTTGACCCGGCCAATACTTATATAGAAAAAGATGTCGAAATCGGCGCCGAGACGATAATCTATCCCTACACCGTTTTGCGCGGAAAGACCAAAATCGGCGCCGGCTGTGAAATCGGCCCCTTTGCCCATATCAGACCCGGTACGGTTGTTGAAGAAAAAGGCAAGGTAGGCGCTTTTTCCGAGGTTAAGAACAGCCTTATAGGCACCGGCTCGAAAGTTCCTCATCTAAGTTATATCGGCGATACGGAGATTGAAGAAGGAGTTAATATCGGTGCCGGCTCTATTACCTGCAATTATGATGGGCGTAAAAAACATAAAACCCTCATCAAAAAAGGCGCTTTTATCGGCAGTGATACAATGTTGGTGGCACCGGTGACCATAGGAGAAAACGCTTACACAGGCGCCGGCTCCGTCATTACTCAAGATATTCCTGACGAGGCTTTAGGGTTGGAAAGAAGCGAGCAGAAAAATATCAAGGGCTACGCAAAGAAAAAGAAAGGCGGCTAGAAAATGTCTCACGGAATCACTAAGGAAATAATGGTTTTTTCGGGCAGTTCTAATCCCGAGCTTGCCAAAGCGGTTGCTTCTCACCTGAATACCGAGCCCGGCAAGGTGGAGCTCTCCCATTTCAGTAACGGAGAGATTTACGTCCGCTTCCAGCAAAGCGTACGGGGCGGCGATTTATACCTTATCCAAACTCTGGCCAACAATATCAACGACAGCTTAATAGAACTGCTGGTTATGGTTGATGCCGCCAAAAGAGCCTCCGCCGATGCCATTTCCGTTGTGATTCCGCATTACGCCTATTCCCGCCAGGATAAAAAGACTAAATCGAGGGAGCCGATTACCGCCAAACTGATAGCCGATTTGCTAAGCGTCGCCGGTATCGACCGGCTGGTTTCCGTTGATTTGCACGCCGGCTCCATACAGGGATTTTTTGACGTGCCGGTCGATCACCTGACCGCTGTTTCGGCATTATCGGAGTATCTTAAGGCTAAAGATATCGATAACTGGGTTGTCGTTTCCCCTGATGTAGGCCGGGTTAAAACGGCTAAGAAGTTTGCCGACCAGCTCGGCGCCAGCCTGGCTATTCTGCATAAAGTCCGTCCCGGCCACAACAAAGCGGAAATTCATCATGTCGTCGGTGAAGTCGAGGGCAAAGTGGCTTTAATAGTGGATGATATGGTCGATACGGCCGGTACGATGGTTGAGGCGGCTTCGGCCGTTATTAAAAAGGGGGCAAATGAAGTTTATGCAGCGGCTACTCACCCGATTCTTTCAGGACCGGCCGTTGAAAGAATAGAAGCCTCCCCCATCAAAGAGATCGTCTTTACCGATACCATTCCTATCCCTAAGGAAAAGATGCTCGGTAAGATGAAGGTTTTATCCCTGGCTTCTTTAATCGCTCTCACTATAAAAAATATCCACGAAGACGGCTCGGTCAGCTCGCTTTTTAGAGGCGACGTTTAGGGCCGATGTACCAAAAAGAGTTTCAAGCGGCGCAAGAGATTGCCGTAAAAGCCGGAAAACTTCTTAAAGAACTCTCCACAAAATCGGTTAAAGTAAAACACAAAGGAGCAGTTGACCTTGTTACCGAAGCCGATTTAGCTTCCGAGAAACTCGTTATAGAAGAGCTTAACAAGCGTTTTCCCGGTCACGCCGTGCTTAGCGAGGAAGCCGGTAAGAATGAAATTAAATCCGACTATCTTTGGATTATCGACCCGCTGGACGGGACTACCAACTTTGCCCACCGCTATCCTATCTATGCGGTTTCCATCGGTCTGGCTTACCAGGGCGAAGTAGTCGTAGGTGTTGTTTATGACCCCAATTTGGATGAGCTTTTCTTAAGCCAAAAAGGTAACGGAGCTACCCTTAACAATAAACCTATACATGTTTCGGCAGTTGATAACCTTGATAAGGCTTTGTTAGCAACCGGCTTTCCCTATAATTTACGCCGGCAGCCTGAACCGGCCTCCGACTATTTTAAGACTTTTACTTTAAAAGCCCAGGGAGTACGCCGGGCCGGAGCCGCCTCCCTTGACCTTTGCAACGTTGCTTGCGGCCGTCTTGACGGCTTTTGGGAAGTGGGACTTAAGCCTTGGGACACGGCCGCCGCCAGCCTCATTTTAACCGAAGCCGGCGGTAAGCTAAGTAAATATGACGGCAGTTCCTTCGATATGTGGACCCCCGAAGTAGTAGCCACCAACGGCCTGATACATGAACAGATGACTGAGATATTAATGTAATTCCCTTACAAATAGCTTGTTTTAGCTGCATGAGTCTTCTATAATAGGTAATCTATGGCTAAGAGGATAATCCCCAAAGAAGAACATTGTATCGGCTGCCAGCTCTGTGAAATCTACTGCGCGGTCGAGCATTCTAAATCTAAAAACATTTATAAATTCCTGAAAGAGCACCCTCAACCCACCAGGCGGGTAATAGTAGAGGGTAATAGCCAGACTTCTTTTGCCTTGTCTTGCCGTCATTGCGAGGATGCGCCTTGTGTTAAGGCTTGCATCTCCGGCGCCATGCAAAAAGACGCTAAAACCGGCTTGGTTACCAATGACCTGGATAAGTGTGTCGGTTGCTGGATGTGTTTGATGGTTTGCCCTTACGGCGCTATTCAAAAGGGAGCGGAAAAAATAGCTCTGAAGTGCGATTTTTGCCCGGATGCCGATGAACCGGTGTGCGTCGTTTCCTGTCCCCAGGAAGCTTTAGTCTATGTTGATGCGCCTGACGAAGAGGCGGGGGCCAAATGAGTAAATTCAAGTATGTTTTATTAGGTAATTCGGCGGCGGCAATTTCGGCGGCGGAAGCAATTCGTTCAAAAGATAAGCAGGGCACTATTGCTATAGTTTCGGCCGAGGATACTCCTCCTTATTCACCGGCCCTAACCACATATTACATTTCCGGCACAATCAGCAAAGATAAGATTTACTACCGGCCAAAAGAATTTTATAAGAAATTAAATATAGAAACTTTCCTAGGTAAGGCGGCCACCGAAATCGATAGAAGTAAGAAAACGGTTAAACTGGCCGACGGAGAGCTCCTATCCTATGAAAAACTGCTTATTTCCATCGGCGGTTTGCCCATAGAGCCCGATATGCCCGGTGTTAACTTAGAGGGCGTTTTTACCTTAAGAACCCTTGAGGACGCCGAAAAGATAAAAGAGAGGGCAGCCGAAGTTAAGAACGCCGTAATTCTCGGCGGCGGACTGGTAGGTTTAAGAAGCGCTTATGCCCTTCACCAGCTGGGACTGAACGTAACTATCATCGTTAGCTCCAAGCGCATTCTCTCTCAAAATCTCGATGCCGAAGCGGCCAAGATTATGGAGAATTGGCTCAGGGAAAAGCACTTTGAAATCCTGACCGAAACGGATGTCAAGGCCCTTGAGGGAACGAAGGAAGTTACGAAAATCAAGTTAATGAACGGAAAGGAAATTCCCGCCGGTTTGGTTATTATCGGTAAAGGCGTCCGGCCGAATATTTCGTTTGCCAAAGCTTGCGGTATTGAAACGGATAGAGGAATCCTGGTAAATGAGGCGATGCAAACTTCCGACAAGAATATCTACGCCGCCGGTGATGTTGCCCAGGGGCTCGATAAGCTGCTCGGCAAGAAAGTCGTTAATGCTATCTGGCCGGTAGCGACCGGGCAGGGCTGCATAGCCGGTCTTAATATGGCCGGCGCAAATGAAAAATACGAGGGCTCTATGCCGATGAACTCGGTTGATTTTTACGGGCTTAGCGCTCTTTCCATCGGAATAAGTAATCCGCGTAATGAAGATGACTACGAGATTGAAGTAACCAAAGAACCAGCCAGACACATCTACCGCAAACTGGTTCTGCAAAAAGATGTTTTGGTCGGGGCGATTTTGGTCGGCGACATCGACAGGGCCGGTATTATAACCGGACTTATTGACGAGAAAGTAAAAGTTACCAATTTTAAGGACACCTTGCTGAAAAACAAGTTCGGCTTGATGGTGCTGCCCAAAGCCTTAAGAGAATCAAAGATAGCCCAATCTGCAAAAAGCTAGTTTACATCGTATTCAACAGTAACCGATTTCATAAAAGGACTACTGAATCTTTTCGTTGTTTCCAGAAAAACTTTCGCTTCCACAAATCTGGAATCCGCAAAACCGTTTAACGGGTTTGGCGACGCCGTGAAAAAGGCTCCCTCTATTCCGTCCGGCCCTTTAAAGACCGCGTTATTAAGCTCGGCTAAGCTGTTGCCAGTCCGTACCTGGAATTTGATGCTTGCTCCAAAAGGCTCGACAGCGTCCCAACTGATTGAATTCCAGCCGGCCGTATTTCCCTCACCGGCATCGGCTATCAGGCCGGAAATCGTCCCCGGATTCGACGGGGAATAATTATTGCCGAAGGACCAAGTTCCGCCGCCTATGAAAATCATTCGTTTGTTGAGGCTATCGTAAGCCATCGGACCGCCACCGCCCGGAGGAGTGTTAACAGTTGTTAATTGCTGCCAAGTAGAGGAGGTTGAGTTATAAGCCCAGGTTTGAGTTTGGCCCACGTCGTCTTTGCTTCCGCCGTAAAGAATTGCCCTATTGTTATCAGAGTCATAGGCAAGAGCAGTTTGATACATCCGGTTGGGAGTGTTGGCGGCCTGTGAGCTCCACAGCCAGTCGCCGGCACCGAATTTAAAAGTTGAGGCCGGATCGTTATATGAATAACCGCCGCCCGCCGGGATAACTACCTTATCGTTGTATTGGTCAAAAAAGGCAATAGTTTGATCTTCTTTCGATGAAAAGAATCCTTTGCTTGCCGGTGGATTGGTATTATTAAACAGGACCGGCTCCCAGCTGTTTCTTAGAGGATCATACATCCAGGATTCGTCATAGAGAGTAAAGCCTGAATATGCATAGGTAACACCGGGATTTGCTGCTCCGCCGACAAGAACGACTTTGCGAAGATTCGTATTATAAACGAGAGCTTCTTTAAATCTCGAAGTATCTATCTTATTTATAAACTGCGGATTCCTGTTAACCCAGCCATTGGTTGAATCGTATTCCCATGTTTGGCCGTTGTATGAGAACATCACAACTTTGCCTCTGTCCGGGTCATAAGTCATATGGGAAGCTCCCAGCCAACCATAGCCGGCAGCGTTAGTTGGCGGACTGTTTACGGTGCTGATAAGTGTCCATTGATTAAGGGCCGGGTCATATTCCCGCGTATTTCCGTCATAATAAACAAATTTCTTGCGCCGGCTATCATAAACCATATCGCCCCAGGTAGTTGCCGGGATATTGCCGGTTGCGTTTGTGATAAACCAGTTTTCCGCACCCTTATGCAGGCTGGCATAAGCATCCGCACCTGTCCCGGTAATACCGACGTTAGTCAAGTTTAGGCCGGTAAAATCAGTATCGGAGGTCCAGATTTTCGAGTTAGTTACCGTCAGATATCTGTCCGTAGCCGCTTCTCCACCGGCTATGTCAACGCCGTTGGACGCCAGAAAGCGGTACTTCAGAATACCGTCGCCGGCCCGTAATAAGCGCGCCGAGACCTTGTAAAGTTTTCCGCTTGCACTGCCCGCGCCGGGAACTTCTTCCTGCATGTCAAGCGTCTCACCGGCATCCGTGCTGTCATTGTCGTTCTTATCTATCCATACCCTCATGTAACCGGAAAACGGTGGCCACTGGTTACTCAAATCCGTATATTTAACCCGGAATTCAAAGTTGGTGCCGGCCGGGCCGAAGCCGGGCTTAACTCCTTCTGTGCGGCCCGTTTCTGCTACCCAATCCAGAGACGGGGGAATAGAAAGAGGCAAAACACTTAGAGTTTGGTCGGTTACCGGTATCCCGGTGGCCGAAGCGCCAAAGCTATCATTGGCAACGAACCGGTAGTTGAGTGTGCCGATAGTATTAAGTTGCATTGTTTTATAGAATATCTTGCCGGTATTGTAATAGCCGCCCGGCTTTTCCTCCATCGAGTATTCCTGGCCGTTAATAATTAAACGAACGCCGTTGGCATCGGGAGCATGGTCGTCGAGGTCGGTGTAGTTTAGTCTGAAAGCGAAGTTCTGACCGGCGCCGCCGGCGTTCGGGTAGACCCCGTCGCTCTCATATTGCGTTTCGTTCGTCCAGGTCAGTACAGGAGCCCGGTTAATAATAAGGACCGTACCTTCGTTTGCCGGATCGCCTACGGCGTTTAAACCGCTTAGAAAACCGTCAGATGCCTCTACGCGATAGCGCAAAACACTGCTATAGGTATTTGTGAGAGCAATGGTCTTCTTGTATATCCTTCCATCGAGTGTGCTTCCACCCTCGGCCTCCATCGGATAAGAGGTCTCATAAACGCCGTTATTATCATTATCAATCATTACTTTTATATAGCTCGGCGTATTGAAAAAACCGTTGCCGTTCATATCCTGAAGGTAATCCCGGTATTTGACTCTGAAGAGAAAATTGCTCCCCGATACGCCGCTCTTGGGATAAACGCTGTCAAAAACGTAGTTTGTTTCGCCCGTATAGTTAAGAACCGGCGCTTGATTGGGAACATTGTACGGCGTCCATTCAAAATCCCGGCGAAGTTCTTGGCTATGGCAAGTCGCGGTGCAGCCGACCGTATTAGTGCTTACCGGAAACCACGAGAAGCCGTCGGCCAGCCTAAGTGGCATATTTGTGGGAGTCGGCGGAACGTATTGACCGGCGTTGCTATAATCAAACGTCGAAAGCGCTCTGTTGTAATAGTAAAACTCGAAACCAGGCACCGTACCGGTAAGCGAGCCGTCGGATAACATCGCATAGTTCTTGCTGCCATGAACATTGTGGCATTGAGGGCAACTGACACCGCTGTTTCCCGTCGCTCTCCAATCGGAAGTCCACGTTGTATTGGCGTTAGGCAAGCTCAAGTGATATTGATGGCCGACCTTCTCGTCCCAATTACCCGTGTTACGCTGGGCCATGTTCGAGCGCTCGTCGTTGGGATCTATGAACGGTCCCGAATTGTGGCATTGGAAACATAGCAGGTAATCGCTATAAGCATTCTCGCCGTACGGTTTAGGTACTTTCAACGGTTCCTGCCCGCTAACTTGCTTTAACCGGTAGCCGTTTCGGTAATAGCCTTGGGCAAGTGACTCGGTTCCGTATGTTCTGTCCACACCGTCGGTATGTTTGGCCGTAAAGTCATGGCAACTACTACATTCAACCGCCCTTGTCGAGCCGTTGACCGTAAGAGGCGGGTAAAAACCGTTTTTGGAAGGATAGGCTTGGTCGGCCGGTAGCCCGTGACCGGTCTTATAAAAACCCCAACCGGTGCCGTAAGTATATGAACCGGTTTCATCACCGATAACATTGGGGGCTGAAACGCTCTGGATAACGGAAGGCAATTTGTCATGGCAGCCGGCGCACCATTTCTCCTTGCCGCTTCTCAGCTGCTCATCACTCGTATAAATCTTGCTTTCATCGGAAGCCGGCTCAGACCAGTTCTTCTTGGCGCCTATCTCATTATTATTAACTCCGTCATAATCTCCGCCTGGACTGTGGCAATCATTACAAATGTCTGTTTGAGAAAGCGTAACCTTCGCATTCGGATTGGCCTCTGTCCTGAAATAGGGAAACGCACTAGTATTATGGCAAGTGCCGCATTGAATATTGGGCCCTCTAAAGTCATCATCATCGTTTTCCGTATGAGTTGAATGGCTCTTGAAAGTTCCTTTACCAGCGCTTAATTTTGAAGGCTCATATTCGTAACCGGCATCATGGCCATGGCAGGCAATACAAGCTCCACCTCCGGTACCGCTGATATTGAAATAGTTGTTTACATGCATACTTGGCGAGGGAGACGTAACACCCACATTCGGCGGAGCCGGATGGCAGGTATTGCAAAGGGCTCTAGGCCCGTCTTCAGCATCCAGGTGGCCCGTATGAGAATCATTTAAAACCGCGCCGATACTGGTAAGCGGTGTTACATCGAAAACGGTACCCGGCAAAGAGCTCCAATCACTACTGCCCCAGCCGGGAAATCCCTCAATGGCGCTGTTGTCTTTAAATGTATCATGGCAGGTTCCGCAAGCACCGGTAACCTTGGTGGTATCGTAGTCATTAGCATATGGATTATCCCACGTGGGAATATTGGTCCCGAAGACCGGTTGATTGGTTCCACCCAGAAGGCTGAAATCAAGTCCGTTTACGGTTCCTTGCTGGCCATGGCAATAAAGATTGGCGCACCTCTTGTTTTGGTTGAAATCGTAAACCGTTGCCGGAGGCGGATTAAGCACGGGATTAAAAACAATGTCTACTTTGCTTCGGTCAAATTTTTGAGCCCAATCATCCTTTGAGGTAACCCCGCTGTCGTTATGATTATTCAAGTCGTAATGACAATTTGAGCAAGCGAAATTATAAGTTTCCACATGGACTTTATGAGTTTTCGAGCCTTGGTATGTTCCCTGGTCTTTGCCAGCCGGGTAACTGTGACAACTTTCGCAGAAGGTAAGATCGGTCGCCGTAGCGGAATGAGCCCGGTGGCACTCGCCGCAGGAATCTGTTTCCTGGTTATATCCTGTCGGGTGATTGAAGGTTTCGACTGCCTGAGCCGGTGTGCTTGTTAAGGTCAGTAACCAGGCGGCAGCAATAACCGCTATGGCTATTGTTAGAAATGCAGCAGCTAGCAACTTTTTAGATATTTTTAGCATAATTAGAAGTGCACGAAAATTTTATCAGTAATAACGGTAGGCTAGCAAATTATGCTTGTAAGAGATTGGTGATGGCGCTAGATGTTTAATCCAGACCGGTGTAATCAAGGCTGGTGGGGTCGGCCTTTAACCAATCGATTAAGCCTTCGAAGTAGGCGCCGCTGCTGCCGCCGCCTATATAAAAACCGCCCGGGTTTTTAAGGATTGTGTCGCCGATATGTAATTTTCCGCCGTCGATTTGATACTGGCTGGCCTTGGTGGCGTTTTTAAAGCCGGACCAGCCCTGGCTAGGATCATCGTTTCCGGACGTCCCCTGGTCATCAACATAAATATCAGCCGGTACAAAGTAATGGTCGCCCGGTATGCCGTCGGTTTTAGCGGAATTCCAAATAACTCTTACTTTATACCAATGACCGGGAACTATGGGGTAAGTTGAATAATCCGTTATAACCGGCTTGTAGGTATTTGTCCATCCGTCACCGGTAAAGTTTGAATTAACCGCTCTTACCCAAAAAGCAATTGAGGCAACTCCGCCGGGAGCGTTGTAACTTGGGAAGAAGTTTACCCCGTTATTATCGGTGCCGTTATAGTTGTTGCGCCAGATGCTCATCTGGTAATTACCGCCGGCTGTTCTTTCAAATATTCTCTTGGCTTTGGTGCCGGTTCCACTAAAATAGTTAGCTGAATCGCTAAAGAAGAACCGTGATTCAAGAGTTAAAGTTGTGTCGGCTAAGTAGGCGTTATCGCCGTTAAGGGAGCTGATTGAACTATTTGTACCGTTACCGTTGAAATAATTGCCGGTCATGGTTCCGTTATTTACCTGAGCGGAAACAACTCCTTGTTCATCCAAGACATAGGGACTGCCGGCTGTTTCATTTAGCTGAAAACTGTCGGCACCGACCGGAGTGCCGGGCGACCAGGAAACGGCTACCGGAGTAGTAGGTGCATAATTATCATAGTCATCCCAAATGGAGAGAGATTGAGCCGCCAGGGTGGTAAGACCGATGTCATTGGCATCCAACGGATAGCTTAGGGTTACAGTCGCTTTATCCTGGGCTGTTTGCTCAACACTGTAGATAGTCCGGCCGTCACCATCACCAAGTATGAAACTGCTTAAGGATAGGGGCGAGCCTTTGCCGATACTGCCCCAAACTCCCTCGGAGAAGGTTACATACAGTTTGTCAGAGCCGATTACGCTTTCAACCCGGTCAATTCTAGGCGCTGTTTGTTGATCCAAGGTATTGAAATAACTGGAACCTTGACTTATATTCCATATTTTCGCTTCATCCATCAATCCGATGAAATTCGCGTTGGCATACGACCAGTTATAGCCGCCGATTGAAAGCACCGTACCGGTAAAACCGTTAGAGAAAGGACTCCAGGGATTATTGGTGTCTCCCGGATAGCTATGCTGGCTGTAGGGAAAGATGGAAGTTTCTGTTGCCTGAGGCTGAGCCCAGCCGCCGGATAGGTCTGATTCGCTTGTCGTTACATCTTCGCCGTTAACATATACCCTGACCCGGCCGTCGTCTCTGGCCGTATCGAATACGGCCGCTATATGCGTCCATTGATTCAACGGAACCGAAGTCGAACTATAAGCGCCCCGCCAGCCGTTATAGTCGGGGTCCCAGACGCCGAACGTGCCGCCGCCGTTAACGTTAACCTGGAAGCCGGCTCTATACGTGCCGTTGACCTTTCTAAGTAAGAATTTATAGCCGCCGCCGTCTTCCCCGGCCGGATTATTATGCTTGGTCATTATTATTCTTTCGTTCTGAGAACTATCGCTCGGATTTACCCAGGCCTCGAGTGTCGTGTTGTACTTCATCTCGGTGGCCCGCCAGGTTCCATGACTGCCGTCATCATTCGACCAAGTGCTGTTCGTGGTTCCTATCTCAACCGGCGTATTGTTCATTGAGATAGCCTGACCAATTTTTCCACCCGTATAAGAGCCGCCATTCGGATCTCTGGAAATCGACAAGGTCCCGTGCATGTTCCAGGTACCGGAATCCCTTGCGTTACCATCAAATTTCAGGTCGGCTACAAGATTACGGTTAAACGTCCTGGCTCCGCCACTGCCGCCCATCTTTTTAGCCCGGTGTATAGAGTTAAACTCATGACAACTGGCACTTCCACAGGCCTGCCCCGCATGTCCAGTTGAGTAATAATAATGGCAAGTATTACATTGAGTATTCCAGATGCCGCCGGGAGGTGAGCCGTTGATTGTTCCCCTCATCTTTGTTCCGCTAGCATGCGTTTCATGGCAATCGTTACAGCTCAAAGCGAAGTTGGCGCCGGCAATCCTGTCTTCCTGGTCATAGGGCTGCCTTGTCCAGATTTGCTCACCGCGTCCTCTTGGGAGCACCGGCCAGTTATTAACCCAGTCTGAGTTATCATCGTCATCCCAACCATTAGCTATTCCGGATGAAAACCAATCCGGAACCACACCGCTGCCATTCTGTCCGCTTGGCACATCTGCCGAAGTGCTTCCATGAACATCGCCCCAGTTAATACCGCCGGCCGAAAATTCCGCCTGAGAAGTTTCATGACAATCAAGACAGAATCTCGGATAATTCGGTAATTGGGAACCGCTAAGCGTATCGCCGGTAGGCGTTCTGTAAGTACCGCCGAAATCGTCCATCTTTTCACCGGCTTCATCACCCCAAACTTCAAGATTGTTTGGAGTAAACCTGGTCATAGCGCTGACATTCGAATTCGTAGTCGTAGTAAGGCCAGACAAAATATGGATGTTATGGCAAGATGTACATTCAAGCGTGTAATTTTTGGTATCCTTACCGAAAGAAGTACCGATAGCATGGCCTTCATGGCTGCCGTGACAGGTAGTGCACAGGTTTTCCTTATCGGCCTTTGTCATAGCCGGGTAAGTACCCTGAGTCGGTGTTATTAATCCGTGGACATCGTGACAATCCGTACAGAGCTTATCTTTGTGAGCCGAATTCTCGTATTCGGAAGAATTCGTAAAGAATTGCGGATTGGCCGTTGCCCTGGTTCCCGGCGGATGGCAATTGCTGCAGTTACTGTTGCTTTGGTCGTTTTCATAACCGGCTTTGAAGCGGTTTGAAGTATCGTTAATATGCGGTTTTTTGCTGTCATGGCAATCAGTACATGGTTCAACATTTGCTCCCGGATTACCGCCGGCTGCCAAATCTTGCCAGGCCATGCGGGAGTAACTAGTATCTTTTCCGTGTCCGGTAATAAAGTAACCATAGCTGGAGTTATTGCCGGTCTTATTCGGTGCCGTCTTACCGTTCACAACGGATGGCGCATTATCATGACAACCAGCGCACCATTTTTCCTTGCCGGTCTTTAAGGTGCCGTCGGTGTTGTAAATCTTACTTACGCTGGAACTCGGAGTATCATTAGGTGAATTATTTGACCAGTTCTTCTTAGCACCTATAATATTGTCATCGATTCCGTCGAAAGAGCCACCCGAGCTATGGCAATCGTTACAAACATCGGTATCGCTCAGGCTGACCTGTGCATTAGGATCGGCTTTCGTTCGGAATTTCGGAAACGCGTTTGTATTATGGCAGGTATCGCAAGCTATATTCGGCCCTTTAACATCATCGCTATCATTCTCGGTGTGGGTCGAGTGAGCCGTAAACGAACCGGTTCCCAGGCTGGGCGGCTTCTCGGGATCATACACGTATCCCTCATCGTGACCGTGGCAAGTTTCACAACCAGTACCGCCGGTACCACCATGCAAGAAGCGGTTGGGATGAAAGTGACAGTCGACGCACTTGGTGGCGGGATTGTGAGTCTTATCGGCCGTACCGTCGTTGCGGTGATAGTTGGTTGCCGTGTGGCAAACCTCGCAAATGCCGTCATAAGTATCGTCGGCATCAGCGTAAGAGTTAGCCCCGCTCGTCCTTAAGAATTTGACATCACGCTCAACCTCATCCTTATCCTTAACCTTTGGCTTGATAAGTTTCAAGTTGCGGCTAGCCGGGCCTTTGTTTTGGCCGTGAACCTCATGGCACTGGTTACAATTATTACCTATAGGACCTGTTTCTTGGTGATTTAGTACCTGATTTTGAGCCGGTGAGCCGTTCGTTGTGTTATGGCAAGCCTCGCAAACCTGGGAAACTTCTCCTGAAAAAGTTATCGGATTTAAATTAACCGTTGACTTTATCCTCTGGCCGGTTAAATCAGTATCGTCAGACCCGTTAATGTGGGTAACCGTAGTATTGTGGCAAGCTGTGCAAGCCTTGTTGGCGCCGTAATTACCGCCGGCATCATCAAGAGCATCTTCATCATATTGCAGAGTCTGCTCGAGGCCATGGCCGTTTTTAAAGTAACCGAAGGCTGAGTTGTCGCCTCCGATGTCCGGAGCGCTTGTACTGTTGACTACGGAAGGCGCATCATCATGACAACCGGCACACCATTTATCCTTTCCGGATTTCAAGGCGCCGTCTTCATAAACTCCGAGAGCCCAGTTATCCTTAGCACCGACTGAGCCGCTCTCTGAATCAACACCGTCAAAACCCCCTTCAGGGCTATGGCATTCATCGCAAACATTAGTTAGCGGAAGGGGTTTTCCGTCTTTAAATGATGCTACTCCATTCATATGAGTAGAGCCGCGATAATCTGTAAATTCATGACATTGTTTGCAACCGTTAGTTCCCAAAGCAATCTTTGGACCACGTTCATCAAAGTAATGAGTGCTATGGCTTCCATCTACATTGAAAAGATTACTTCCGTCAGGCGGCTGGCCATGGCATTTGATGCAGAAAATAGCCTCAACATAAGGAAGTATCGAAACTTCATCGGAATATTCTCCATTATTTCCTTCATTATCAAATGCTCTAACCCTGTACTTATAACTAATATCCGTATAATTGGCATAAAGGCCGGTATCTGAATAAGAATTATTAACAGTAGTTGCTATCTGGCTAAATTCATAAGTATTTCCGTTAAAAACAATTGCTCTTTCTATCTTATAACCGGCCAAATCACTAATGCTTAAAGCATCCCAGTTTAAGTTAACGGTATTTGTCTCTTGCCCTAACTGAGCCGTTAGTCCAGTTACCTTAGAAGGTGAACCATTATCTAAACTAGTGGATCCGATATCAGTTATATAGGTTGGATTTTCTACGTCGTCACCGTTGACAGAATAGATGTAATAGGAGTGTGTTCCGGTGACAATATCATCATACGAAGTAAGCACACCGTTATATATTAAAGTACCGATTCCAGCCACTCCGTCCCTGTAGACACGGTAGCCGTTTGCTCCTGATAAAGGAGCTATCCAGCTAACGTTGATTTTGTCTGTATAAGTACCGTCAGTTGCAACCGGCAGCGCCGGTGGTTCAGCTAAAGTATAAATAGAAGCATTTGCACTTGGACCGCTATCACTTTCTGAATTATACGCATGGACGTGTCTCGTATACTGAGTATTCGGAGAAAGCCCTGTTTCGTCTAGATAACTTGCGCTAGGATTAGCTGAACTTGCTTTAAGAACATCAGCCAAGTCATGTAATTTAAATCCGTCTGCATTTAAAACGTTATTAAAATTCCATCTTATAGAAGTTGTTGATATTGCTGACGGTGTGCCGATCGTTGGCGCAGCCGGAACACTGCTGCCGCCGCCTTGGCCGTCATCTTCGGCTCCTACGGAAACTGTTGGTGCCGGATATGCAAATTTGCGTCTGTAGTAATGGGCGTTTATTTCGTCCAGACTAAGGGCACGGTTATAAATAGCCGCTTCGTCAATGTTACCGTTCCAGTCCCGTCCTGGTACCTGGGAATTATCACCAATCCAAACATCATAGCTATTAGAAGATAAAGCTTCCGATCTGTTATTTTGTGCGTCAAGCACGCCATCGACATATAAATACTTTCCGACGCCTTGTTTAAATACAGCTACCACATGGTGCCATTTGCCGTCATCTACCGGAATATTGCCGTCAAGGTCGTTGTATACAGGGGTTCCTGAAACATGGTTTGAGCCAAATCTCATGGTATTTTTATTGCCGACGTTAGAGCGCTGCAACCGGTACTGTGAATCCCCTTTAGCAATCACAGCTTGGTGGAGAGTATCGAAAGCATTGACTTTAATCCAAGACTCAAGGGTCAAATCTCCGGTAATGTTTAAACTTGTGTTTTGACCAACATTTACGTAATTTCCATTGAAAATCAAATATTTACCGCTGCTGAACTGCTGGACAGGATTAGACCCGGCCCAATTGCCGCCGTCTGCAAACATCCAAGTAGCGCTATTAGAAAAACTATTATTGTTATTACCAGAGACATCGGTTATCTGGCCGCTGCCTTCATCCATATGCCATAAAGCCGCTAAGCCGTTATCGGTGTTGGAAATCTTATTAAAAGTATTGTCATAACTAGTAGCGTCGGTTGCATCGGGTTTACCGTAGTATTGGTAAATAGTGCTGTCGCCGTTAGGAATACTTGGTACTTTAACCCAGAACTTGGAATCTGACTCTTGCCAATAAGGAAATGTATTTCCTGAGTTATCAGCAAACCTTATATCTTGATAATCGTGTCTTACTTTCGGATTGCCGTTATTGTATCTGTCGGCTATTTCAATGTTTGAAAGTGCTCTGTTGTAGATTTTGGCTTCGTCAATTTTGCCGTTGAAAGGCCGCAGTGTTCCTCCCGCGCTCATGCCGATACGTAAAGGCGCGGTGCTGTTATAGACTGAACTTATAGAACTACCGGTATTTTCAAGATTGCCGTCAACATAGATTTTCGCGGTTCCTCCATCTAGCACGCCTTGAACATAATGCCAATTACCGTCATTAACTAAAGTATTAGAAATAGCATAGGCTTGAACACTTAAAAAGCCGTCCTGACCGAATCTAACAACAGCCTTTCCGTTATTGGCTCCACTTGCTGAGCCGTAAACGAATAAATTATAACTTCTGTTGGGATTGCCTCCGTCTTTTGTTAATATCATCTGGTAATCATTCGGTGAACCTGTGGTTTTAATCCATGCTTCCAAGGAATGATTTAATCCGGAGACATCGAAATTATCTCCAAAATCAACGTAATCATTGTCTCCATCAAAACTTAAACCGTTACCGAACTTACCGGTTGTCCATGTTGCATTGGTTATTGTTCCATTGTTCTTGCTGCCGCTTAGATCTTTTGCTGCCGTTCCGCTGCCTTCACTTAAATGCCAACTGCCGACAAGACCGGTGTTATTATAAATAGAAGGATTGACCGATACCTGGTAGTCGGTAAGAGCTGAGCTATTATTAGTAAGAGTTAAAGCTTTGCGGTATTGCCAGCCGGTAAGCCACTGTTGTGCTCCCGCTGTAATACCTGTATCACTTATATAATCAGCACTTTCAACATTATCGGCGTTAACCGAGTAAATATAATATGCATGGGAGCCTGTGATAATATCATTAAAAGAAGTTTCTGTTGAATTAAATACCAAAGTTCCAACTCCTGAAACACCGTCCCTGTATACACGGTAGCCGTTAACTCCCGATAAAGGCCCTATCCAGCTAACATTTATTTTATCTTCATATGTGCCATCTGTTGCAATTGGAAATGTCGGCAGTTCAGCCAGGGTATATCTTGAAACATCGGCGCTTGCATCACTATCCCCTACTCCGTTGTAAGCATGGACATGCCTCGTGTATTGTGTATTCGGTAAAAGCCCTGTTTCATCCACATAAATTGCGTTAGGATTGGCGGAGCTTGCTTTAAGAACATCGGCAGAGTCGTGGAGTTTAAACCCGTCTGCATTTGAATCGTTATTAGTAAAGTTCCAACGGATAGATGTTACCGATAAAGCAGACGGTGTGCCTATAGTCGGCGCAGCCGGAGGGTTAGTTTCTTCAGTCGTAAACGACCATGCGGGTGATATTACCGCATTTGCAAAGAAATCGCTTACATTGACTACCGCGGTAATATTTTCAATACTACCGAAACTGATTTCAGGGTTTACTGTAACGCTATAGCTAGACTGATCGCCGGTTTTTGAGACAACACCGGTATCTTCTTCGGTATAGGTTTTAGAGTAACCTTTATCTCCGGTTAAGGTTATCGAAAATGTCTGCCAGTCGATACCGCTATCAATATCGGCGAGAGTAAACGTCAAGTCAGTGTTGGCAGCTACGGCGGTTGCTTGCGTTACCGGTGACAGGTTATCTATTGACGGCGGGACTTCTTCTCCAAGTTCAACGGTTGGCGCCGGATCTGCGAATTTACGCCTGTAGTAATGAGCGTTGATTTCATCCTGGCTAAGAGCACGGTTATATATAGCTGCCTCGTCAACGGAACCTTTAAAATAACTGTCTGCAGTAGCCCAGCTTCCAAAGCGGCCGATGTACGGCAAAGTATTTGTAATATTAGGAGTAACATTACTACCTGATGTCCTAGTAACGCCGTAATCCTGGCCGTTTACATAAATTTTTGTTGTTGAGTCAATGTCGCCGGGTGTCTTAACAATCGCAACGTGATACCACTGGCCCGGGATAAGTCCGGGATGATTACTGGTTTCATTTGTATCGTAAGCAAACTCAGCCGATACTTTACCTGCGCCACTGGTATTAAACGACGAGCCCATCGCAGTTCCCGCATATCCATATGAATCCCCGATAAAAACAGCGCTTCCCTTGTCGGTTGTGTCGGAAAGTTTTACCCATTGTTCAATCGTTACCGCCGAATTACCGGAGATTCCGGTATTGTTCGAACCGACAGCATAGCTACTGCTGCCGTCAAAACTTAGATGAGCACCGCTGCTAAACTGCTGGTTAATGCTATCCCACTGGCCGCCGTCTTCAAGTACCCAGGTAGCATTATTAATAGAACTGTTGTTACCATTACCCGAGGTATCAAGTATCTGTCCGAAGCCTTGATCCATCCGCCATAAAGCCCTTAAGTTTGCGTCTCCCGGAGTAAGTTTGGTAAAAGTATAATCATAGTTGCCGGTATATGTTGCATTAGGATTACCATAATACTGATAGATATAGCTGTTGCCGTTAGGAATGACCGGCACTTTTACCCAGAACTTGCCTTCAGTTTCCTGCCAGTAAGGAAGTATATTTCCTGACCCATCGGCATACCTAGTATCTTGATAATCACTATGGCTACCGCCGGAGTTGTATCTATCGGCTATTTCGGTATCTGAAAGTGAGCGGTTGTATATTTTTAATTCATCGATCTTGCCGTTAAATTTTGGAAAACCGGTCCCTGATCGATTTTTAAATCCTATGTAGTTAGGTACACCTGTATAATTAACAATGTAGTTGGAACCCATGCTTACACTA
>Ga0214473_10003439_pt1 | contig 19209 bp, 32 predicted proteins | sample RVTome_7_FD_203509 | JGI IMG/M metagenome (GOLD analysis project Ga0214473, IMG submission 203509) | Soil microbial communities from uranium-contaminated site in the Upper Colorado River Basin, Wyoming, United States - RVT98D197 | ecosystem: Environmental > Terrestrial > Soil > Contaminated >... | reverse complement strand
GGGGATAATGTGAGTTTGACGGTGGAGTTGATCACGCCGATTGCGATGGAGAAGGAGTTGCGGTTCGCCATTCGGGAGGGAGGACGGACCGTGGGGGCAGGCGTCATCAGCGACGTCCTGGAATAAAGAGAGCTTTGAAAAACCACATATCGCTCCCTTGATTACAGAGATTTGAAAAAATGATTACACAGATTTTTCATTATTCTCAATGCATTTACAATTGGTGTAATCGTTTCCTAATCGTTGTAATCAGAGATTTCTGGCCTTTTTTGGAAATCTCATAAAGGGGAAGGAGTTCCGAAATGACCGCACAGAAGATCAGGGTTTCTTTAAAATCGTATGACCACAAACTCCTGGATAAATCAGCCAGTGAGATCGTTGATACGGTTCGGCGGACGGGCGCCAGTGTTGCAGGTCCAATTCCTCTTCCCACGAAGATCAACAAATTCTGTGTCCTCCGGTCCCCTCATGTCGACAAAAAATCGAGAGAGCAGTTTGAAATTCGGACCCATAAACGCCTTCTCGATATTCTCGAGCCGACCCAGCAAACCGTGGATGCCTTGATGAAGCTTGACCTTGCGTCCGGGATAGACGTGGAGATCAAGCTGTAAAGGAAATAGGATTATGGAAAAATCGCTTGGAATGATTGGAAGAAAATTGGGGATGACTCAAGTCTTTCTTGAAGACGGATCCATCGTCCCCGTGACCGTGGTAGAATCCGGTCCCTGCTCGGTCGTTCAGAAGAAGACGAAAGAGCAGGACGGCTACGAAGCGCTTCAGTTGAGCTTTCTGCCCAAAAATGAACGCAGAGTCAACAAACCTTTGGCTGGACACTTTAAGAAGGCAGGGATATCTCCTTCCTATTATTTAAAGGAATTTCGTCTGGAGGGAGGGGAGGGATTAGAGGCGGGGCAAGCCATAACGGTCGATCTTTTCAAGCCCGGCGATATCGTCGACGTGACGGGCTTCAGCAAGGGAAAGGGATTTACCGGCGTCATGAAACGGCACGGGTTCAGCGGGGCCAATGCCTCACGGGGAACCCATGAATACTTCCGGCATGGAGGATCGGTGGGCGCCAATTCCTTTCCTGCTCATGTTTTTAAAGGTCACCGGATGCCGGGCCATCATGGGGATCAACGAGTCACGATTCAGAACATCATGGTGATGGATGTTAAAGAGGATCAGAATCTCATCCTCCTTCGAGGAGGGCTGCCTGGAAGCCGCCTCGGTTTGGTCATCATTCGGCGTGCCGCCAAGAAGAAAGCCGCTTCTTCCCCATCTGAATAGAGAAAGGGTCTTCATGACTACGTTAGCAGTCTATAATATTCAAAACGAGAAAGTGAATGATTTCGATCTGGATGATCGGATTTTCGGTGTGGAGATCAATCCTTCCTTTTTCTATGATGCGGTCCGAATGGATCAGGCCTCCAAGCGAAAAGGGACGGCTTCTACCAAGAACAAGGCGCTGGTTCGAGGGGGTGGAGCAAAACCGTGGAAACAGAAAGGAACCGGAAGGGCCCGTGCAGGCTCCCGAAGATCTCCCCTCTGGAGAGGGGGAGGAACGATCTTCGGCCCCATGCCAAGAGACTATTCCATCTCTCTTCCGAAGAAAGTGAGAAGGGCTGCTGTCAGGGCGGCGCTCAGCCTAAAACAGAAGGATGGAAAACTGCTTTTGCTGGAGAGCTTTCCCGTCGAGGGGTTTAAGACTCGACAGGTTCTGGATGTCCTAAAACGGTTTCAGGTGGAAGACGCCCTCATCGTGACCGAAGAGAAACATCTTCCCCTGGAACGCTCCGCGCGAAATCTTCCGGGGATTCAGGTTCTTCGCTGGGAAGGCTTGAATGTTTACGACATTTTGAATCATGACTATCTGATCCTGCTTAGCCCGGCCATTCAAAAGATCCAAGGAGTGCTCGCATGATGAAGGAAGCCCAGGAGATCATTCGAAGGCCTCTCGTTACGGAAAAAAGCGGCCAACAGAAAGAGATAAACAATCAATATGTCTTTGAAGTCCGGAAGGATGCAAACAAGGTCGAAATTCTGAGGGCTGTGGAGCAACTTTTCAAAGTGAAGGTGCTTCAGGTGCGCACTTCGAACTTTTTGGGGAAGGAAAAACGTGTAGGAAGGAAATTTGGGAAAAGACCGGATTGGAAAAAGGCCATTGTCACCCTACAGGAAGGAAATCGCATCGAGTTCTTTGAAGGAGCCTAATTTAATTTTGGAATATTGGAATAATGGAAGGTTGGAATAATGGGTAAAACAATCTTGAACAACAACTTGTTTCTGAAGACCCAGCATTCCAGTATTCCATCATTCCATTCTTCCATGAATGGAGTTATGTGATGGGTATCAAAAAGTTTCGACCGACCTCTCCGGGAAAACGGTTTCAAACGGTCTCCACCTTTGAGGAGATCACTTCACGCAGGCCGGAGAGAAGCCTCATCCGTCCCTTAAAAGGGACTGGCGGCAGGAATAGCTACGGAAGGGTTACTTCGTGGCATAAGGGAGGGGGCCAGAAACGAAGATTTCGACTCATTGACTTCAAGCGGGACAAAAGGGAGATCCCTGCCAGAGTGGCCTCCATTGAATACGATCCGAATCGGTCCGCACGAATTGCCCTGCTTCACTATGCCGACGGAGAAAAGCGGTACATCCTTGCTCCAATTCAGCTGCGAGTAGGGGAACAGGTCATTTCCAGTTCGGCTGCTGACATCAAGCCCGGGAATTCACTCCCTCTGAGAAATATTCCCACTGGAACACTCATCCATAATGTGGAGTTGCGGGTGGGAAAGGGCGGCCAGATCATCCGGAGCGCTGGGGCCTATGGCCAGCTGGTTGCTAAGGAAGGGAAGTATGCCCATGTCAAGCTCCCTTCGGGTGAAGTCCGGCTCGTTCTCCAGGATTGCTTTGCCACCATCGGCCAGGTCAGCAACCTGGAACATGAGAGTGTCTCTCTGGGAAAAGCAGGAAGAAATCGATGGCTGGGCCGCAGACCCGTTGTTCGCGGAGTGGCCATGAATCCCGTCGACCATCCTCTTGGGGGTGGAGAAGGAAAGAGTTCGGGGGGCAGGCATCCGTGTACGCCCTGGGGCGTTCTAGAGAAAAAGACCCGGAAGAATAAAAGGACGGATCAGTACATTGTGAAGAGGAGAGATTGATGGCCCGTTCAATTAAAAAAGGTCCCTTCATAGATAGCCATTTGGTCAAGAAGGTTGAAGAGACGCGAAGAACCAAGGAAAGCAAGGTGATTAAAACCTGGTCGAGAAGATCCACGATTATTCCAGAAATGGTGGGGTTAACGTTCGCGGTTCATAATGGGAAAAGATTCATTCCGGTCTTCGTCACGGAAGAAATGGTTGGCCATAAATTGGGCGAATTCTCCCCAACACGGACCTTCCATGGCCATTCTGGAGACCGCAAGACGGTGATTAAGAAGTAGGAAGCGGTTTTAAACCGTTCCCTACAAAGGGGTTGAGCGCAAGATGGAAGTGAAGGCTAAATTGAAGTTTGGACGAGTGGGACCCCGAAAGGCTCGATTGGTGGCCGATCTCATCCGGGGGAAAGGGGCAGAGGAAGCCCTCAACATTTTAACCTTCACGAGAAAAGCGGCAGCGCGGACAATCATGAAACTGCTCAAATCAGCCATTGCCAATGCCACCCAGAAAAAGACAGTGGATGTCGATCACCTGGTTGTGAAGAGAATCACGGTCGATCAGGGACCGACCATGAAGCGTTTCCAACCCAGGGCGTTGGGCCGGGCTACGATGATCCGAAAAAGAACCAGTCACATCAATATCGTCCTGGACGAAAAATAGGGGAGGAGAAACATTGGGACAGAAAGTTCATCCGATCAGTTTTCGATTGGGATTCATTAAAACTTGGGATTCCCGGTGGTATGCCGAAAAGGACTATCCGCAGCTCCTCATTGAAGATATTCACATCCGGGATTTCCTTAAGAAGAAGCTTTACCATGCCGGAGTTTCAAAGATTGAGATAGAGCGGGCCGCCAGTAAGGCGAAAAAAGCCAAGGTCTCGATCTATACAGCCCGGCCTGGAATCATCATTGGGAAAAAGGGGGCGGAGGTTGAAAACCTCAAAAAAGACCTCCAGAAGATGACCCAGAAAGAGATCTTTATCAATATTCAAGAAGTGAAGAGAGCAGAGATCAATGCCCAGTTGGTCGCTGAAAATGTGGCCCTCCAACTCGAAAGGCGCGTTGGGTTTCGAAGAGCCATGAAGAAGTCTGTGCTTTCGGCCTTGAAGCTGGGGGCGAAAGGGATCAAGATCGCCTGTGCGGGCAGGTTGGGGGGCGCGGAGATGGCCCGGAGGGAATGGTATCGGGAAGGACGGGTCCCCCTTCATACGTTGCGTGCGGACATCGATTTCGGGCTGGCTGAAGCCAAGACCACCTATGGAATCATTGGGGTGAAAGTGTGGATTTTCAAAGGGGAGATCTTTGCGACGAGGGAAGGCGAAGAAAGAGCAGGGTAGCCGTTCGTTTTCCAAACGAACGGAAACTCGAAATCCTAAGCACGGTATTCGAAACAATTCTAAAATGAGTAAAATATGGGAATTTATAAAACAGGTTTTGAAAATTTGGTCATTTGAATTTTGGATTTGTTTCGGATTTCGATATTCGAATTTCGGATTTATGAGGTTTTAGAAACTATGTTGATGCCGAAAAAAACCAAATACCGAAAGCAGCAAAAGGGAAATATGAGGGGCCAAGCGTCCCGTGGAAATACGCTCAATTTTGGAGACTACGGACTTCAGGCCGCGACTTGTGGTTGGCTGACAACTCGCCAGATTGAAGCCGCTCGAATTGCCATGACCCGATTCATTAAACGAACGGGCCGCATCTGGATTCGGATCTTTCCCGACAAACCAATTACCAAAAAGCCGCTGGAGACCAGGATGGGAAAGGGAAAGGGCGCCCCGGAAGATTGGGTGGCAGTGATTCGGCCCGGACGGATCCTTTACGAAATGGAGGGAATTCCTGAAGATCGGGCCAGGGAGGCCTTTCGTTTAGCCTCTCATAAATTATCGATTCCGACGCGCTTCATCAAACGGGGAGGCGAATTATGAAAGGAAAAGAACTTCGTCTCCTGAGCGAGGGCGAATTGATCGAAAAAGAGAGGACGCTCCATGAGGAGCTCTTTAATCTCCGGTTTCAGCATGCCACGGGGCAACTGGACAACGTGATGCGGGTTCCTCAAGTCAAGCGGGAAATTGCTCGAGTGAAAACGGTCCTCCGTGAAAAGACCCTTCACAAAGGAAAATGAAACGTATGGAACAAAGAGGAAAACGAAAAACATTAACGGGTGTGGTATCAAGCGACAAAATGGACAAGACCGTCATGGTGGTGGTTAATCGTCTGGTTCTTCATCCCGATTATAAGAAGTACGTCCGGAGAAGGACAAAGGTGATGGCCCATGACGAAAAGAATGAATGTCATCTTGGAGATAAGGTCTTGCTGGTTGAAACCCGCCCGTTGAGCAAATTCAAACGGTGGCGTATCAAGGAGATCCTTGAACGGGCAGCCTGACGGATCTCACCTTTCCACTGCGGAGTTCGTTATGATTCAGATGCGGAGTATCCTCGAAGTTGCTGACAACTCAGGGGCTAAGAAACTGGGGTGCATCAAGGTTCTCGGCGGGACGCGTCGGAAGTACGCGACCCTGGGAGATATCATTGTGGTATCTGTGAAAGACGCCATCGCCAATTCGAAGATTAGGAAAGGGGATGTGGCCCGAGCCGTCATCGTTCGAACGAAAAAAGAGGTGAAGCGTGTCGATGGCTCTTTTATCAGGTTCGACGACAACTCTGCTGTTCTGATCAACCCCCAGGGAGAACCTATCGGAACCCGTATCTTCGGCCCTGTTGCCCGGGAGTTGAGAGCGAAGCGCTTCATGAAGATCATCTCCTTGGCCCCTGAAGTCCTATAGAGATTTATGGTTTCGTAAGGAGAAAGGAATTGGAATGAGCTCCCCGAAATGTCCTATCAAAAAAAATGATTTGGTGATGGTGACCCGAGGTAAGGAAAAGGGGAAGAGCGGCCGGATACTGAAAGTCCAGTGCCAGAAGAATCAAGTGATTGTGGAAAAGATCAATTTGGTCAAGCGGCATACCCGTCCCCGCGGTCAACAGAGACAGGGAGGCATCCTCGAGAAAGAAGCCCCTCTCCAGATATCGAATATTATGCTCCTCTGTGAAAAGTGTAATAAAGCGGTTCGTACTGGACACCGGCTCGTGGAGGGGGGGAAGAAAGTCAGATACTGCAAGAAGTGTGGAGAAATCTTTGATAAATAGGTGAAGTCATGCCCAGATTGAAAGAGGTCTATCAACAGAATGTCGTGCCGGCCCTCATGAAGAGGTTCAATTATCACAATATCATGGAAGTCCCGAAACTGGAGAAGATCGTGGTCAACATGGGACTGGGAGAAGCGATTCAGAATGTCAAGATCCTCGATTCTGCGGCCCAGGAGTTAAGTGTGATCACCGGCCAGAAACCTGTGATTACCAAATCCAAGAAATCGATTGCCCAGTTTAAACTGAGAAAAGACATGCCCATTGGATGCATGGTCACTCTCCGCAAGGAGAAGATGATGGAATTCTTCAACCGTCTGGTGAATGTGGCCCTTCCAAGAGTCAGGGACTTTAAAGGTCTTTCCGGGAAGTCCTTCGACGGAAGAGGCAATTATGCATTGGGAATTCGAGAACAACTCATCTTTCCTGAAATCCATTATGAAAAAATCGACAAAGTGAAAGGGATGAACATCGTCATCGTGACAACGGCCAAGACGGATGAAGAGGGAAAGGAATTATTGAAATTGTTGGGAATGCCCTTTAGAAATTAAACACGCTGAAGGCTTGAGGTAAAAGGATTTTCGCCTCCTACCTCTAACCTCAATCCTTTCGCTGGAATTTTCGGGAGGAGGAAATTGGCAAAGTTATCATTGATGAATAAGGCAAATAGGCCTCAAAAATTTAAGGTTCGCCAGTACCATCGATGTCCTCTCTGCGGAAGACCTAGAGCTTACTATCGTAAGTTTAATATGTGTCGGCTCTGCTTGAGAAAGCACGCCTCCCGGGGGGAAATCCCCGGGGTGATCAAATCCAGCTGGTAGAAGGGACGGGGTGTTATATGTCTATGACCGATCCATTGGCAGATATGTTTACACGAATTCGAAACGGATCAACGGCGAAGTTCGATAAAGTCGATATCCCCTCCTCCAAGATAAAACAAGAGATCGCGAAAATTTTGAAAGAGGAAGGGTTTATCAAGAATCTTAAAGTGACGACCGACGATTCGCAGCACGAAATCATTCGGATTTTTCTCAAGTATGATGCGAATCGAAAAGGCGTGATTCATATCAGGCGGGTCAGCAAACCCGGACGTCGAGTCTATGTAGGAAATGACCGCATTCCCTCGGTTATGAGCGGCCTGGGTATTTCGATTCTCTCCACTCCGAAAGGGGTCTTGGTGGATAAGTCAGCCCGGGAGGCCAATGTCGGCGGAGAGGTCCTCTGTTACGTCTGGTAAAGAAAAAACTTTAAACTTGAAGCACGAAATACGGAATTCGATTTTTTTGGAGTGATTATGTCTCGTGTTGGAAGAATGCCAATCCCATTACCGAAAGATGTGAAGATCTCATTCGATGCTTCCAAAGTAGAAGTGAGCAGTGAGAAGGGACGGCTCATTTACTCGCTGCCTCAAGGGATTACGGTCTCGGTGGATGACGGAAAGATGGCGGTTCACCGCCCCAATGATCAGCGGACCTCGAAAGCCCTTCAAGGGTTAACACGGAGTCTCATCGCTAACATGGTGGCAGGGGTAACCCGGGGGTTTGAGAAGCGTCTTGAGATCGTCGGCGTTGGATTCCGCGCAGACCTTCAGGGAAAGGTCCTAAGAATCACCCTCGGCTTCTCTCATCCGATTCTCTATCCCATCCCGGAAGGGATTCAGGTGGACGTGGAAAAGCAAACCCTGATCACCATCAAGGGAATTGACAAACAACAGGTGGGGGTTTTAGCGGCTAAACTCCGGGCGATTAAGCCGCCCGAGCCCTATAAAGGAAAAGGGATTCGTTATCTCGGCGAACGGATTCGAAAAAAGGTTGGAAAGACGAAGGCTTGATGAAAAGCCGTTAACATCGTTTGCATCCGGCAGGCTGGGCGACGCCAGCCGGAAGGCAAGGAGGAAATCCATTGAAGAATAAGAAAGAACTGGCTCGATTGAAAAGAAAGACACGGGTGAGGAGCCACATTAAAGGAACCATGGAAAGGCCTCGTCTCAACGTTTTCCGAAGCTTGAAACACATCTACGCGCAGGTGATCATTGACGGGAAAGGAACCACGCTTGTCAGTGCTTCTACCTTAAATTCCGAACTTCGGGGAAATCTCCGTTATCCGGGAAATCTGGATTCTGCCAAAAAAGTGGGTGAACTGATTGCTAACAAGTGTCTTGAAAAAGGAATCCAGAAAGTCGTTTTCGACCGCGGCGGATATCTTTTTCACGGAAGAGTGAAGGCATTGGCTGAAGCTGCAAGAGCAAGCGGTTTGAGCTTTTAATCCCATTACGATCCAGGAGGAACAGAAATTGCCAAAAATTGATCCAAGCACATTGGAGTTAACCGATCGACTGGTTCATATTAACCGGGTGGCTAAGGTGGTGAAGGGAGGACGACGGTTCAGCTTCAGCGCCCTGGTCGTGGTTGGGGATGGAAGTGGCCATGTGGGAAGCGGCTTGGGAAAAGCCAACGAGGTCCCGGAGGCAATCCGTAAGGGAATTGAGCATGCCAAACGGGGCCTCGTTAAAATCCCCATCATCAATAAAACGATTCCTTTTGAGGTCATGGGTCGATTTGGGGCGGCAAAGGTCATGCTTAAGCCTGCCTCGGAAGGAACAGGCGTGATTGCCGGGGCTGCCGTCAGGGCGGTTGCAGAATCGGCCGGGATACAGAATATCCTCACCAAATCTCTGGGATCGAACAATCCTCACAACCTCATCAAAGCCACAATCCAGGCCCTTAATCAATTAAGGACGCCCGAAGAGGTTCTGAACAGGAAAGAACCGAAGGCAGAGGAGAGGTGAAGGAATCGACATGGAGAAGACGATCAAAGTCAAATGGAAAAGAAGCGTCAGCGGGAGACCCGAGAACCAGAGAAAAACGATCCAGGGCCTTGGGTTCAGACGGTTGAATCAAACCCTGATCTTGCCGGACCATCCTCTGATCCGGGGGATGATTAACCGTGTGATCCACCTGCTCGAGGTTCTGGAATAAAGAAAGGGAAGTCGAATGAGATTGGGAGAATTGAAGCCTCCAGAGGGTTCAAGAAAAAAGAGGAAGCGGGTCGGAAGGGGAATCGGGTCCGGCCACGGAAAGACCGCTTGCCGCGGAAGCAAAGGACAAAGGGCACGAACCGGGGGAGGGACAAAAGCCGGATTTGAGGGAGGGCAGATGCCCCTTCAAAGGCGCCTTCCGAAAAGAGGATTTTACAATCCTTTCAAAAAGCTGGTCAACATTGTTCACCTGGGGGACCTGAATCGGTTCGAGAGGGACACCGTGGTGGATCCTGATCTTTTATTCCAGTCCGGCCTCGTTCGAAAGAAGGGAGAGATGGTGAAGCTTCTTTCTGACGGGGAGCTTCAACATCCCCTCACCATTCGTGTTCATCAAGCCAGCCAGGCTGCCTTGAAGAAGGTGGAGGCTGCTTCAGGTCGAGTGGAGGTCATCGGCTCATGATCTCTGGGGCCCAGAACATTTTTAAGATCCCCGAGCTCAAGCGGAGGATTCTGATCACTTTTTTCTTCTTAGCGATCTATCGCATCGGTGTTCACATTCCAACGCCAGGGATCAACGGAGATGCGTTGGCTTCCTTTTTTGCCGCCCAAGCCAGGGGAACGCTTTTCAGTCTCATCGATATGTTCTCAGGAGGAGCCCTGGAGAGACTCTCGGTCTTTGCGTTGGGCATCATGCCCTATATCAGCGCTTCCATCATTCTCCAGCTTCTCACCGTCGTCATCCCCTATCTTGCCCGCCTGCAGAAGGAGGGGGAGATTGGCCGAAAGAAGATCGTTCAATATACCCGTTATGGAACGGTTGTCCTGAGTATGATCCAGGGATTTGGGATCGCCGTGGGGCTCGAAAAAATGACGGGAGCCGCGGGTGAAATGATTGTTCTCTCCCCGGGATGGTCTTTCCGGATTCTGACAGTCATTACCCTGACAGCCGGGACTGCCTTTATCATGTGGCTTGGAGAGCAGATCACAGAAAGAGGAATCGGCAATGGGATCTCCTTGATCATCTTTGCCGGAATTGTTGCCAGAATGCCAAACGCCATTGCTAAAACCTTTGAGCTTTTCAATGTGGGGCAGATGAGCATCATCACCATTCTGGTCTTGATCGTCGTGATGGTCTTGGTGGTGGCTGTGATTATCTTTTGCGAAACCGGCCAGAGGAGACTCCCGGTCCAATATGCAAAGCGAATCGTGGGAAGAAAGGTGTATGGAGGACAGAGCACTCACCTTCCTCTGAAGCTGAACACCTCGGGAGTCATCCCTCCCATCTTTGCCTCCTCGCTCTTGATGTTTCCCCTGACGATTGCCAATTTTATGCCGAAACCCTGGTTGGATGCTCATCCCTGGGTTCAATCCATCGTGAATAGTTTTGGACCGGGAGCTATTCTCTATAATCTTCTCTACGTGGGATTCATCATCTTCTTCTGTTATTTCTACACGGCGGTCACCTTTAACCCCAATGACGTGGCAGAGAATATGAAAAAGTTTGGGGGTTACATTCCGGGTATCCGGCCTGGGCAGAAAACCGCCGAGTACATTGATAAGGTCCTTACCCGGATTACCCTTGGGGGAGCCATCTATGTTTCAGCCATCTGTGTCCTTCCCACGATTTTGATCGGAAGATTCAATGTCCCTTTCTATTTTGGAGGAACAGCCCTTCTGATAGTCGTTGGCGTGGCATTGGATACGGTTCAGCAGGTAGAAGCGCACATGTTAACCAGGCACTATGAGGGGTTAATGAAAAAGGGCAGACTGAAAGGAAGACGCGGGTAAATAAATTCTCAATTTTCAATTTGCAATGATCAATTAGCAATTAGCCATGGACAGGGAAAACAAAGAAATTTTACGAGTCAGGATTAGATGAATCTTATTCTGTTAGGTCCTCCAGGCGCGGGGAAAGGGACTCAGGCTCAAAGGATTGTTGAACAGTACCGAATCCCTCAGATCTCAACGGGGGATATCCTGAGGAAAGCCGTAAAGGAGGGAACCCCGTTAGGAAAACGGGTGAAGATCATCATGGATCAGGGACAACTCGTTCCCGATGAGGTGGTGATCGGGATCATCGAAGAGCGCCTCAGAGCATCCGACTGCCAAGAGGGGTTTATCCTGGATGGATTTCCGAGAACTCTATCCCAGGCCGAGGCGCTCCAGACTCTTCTTGCGAGAATCGGGAAGTCGATTGAACACGCCATCAACATCGAAGTCGATCCGGAAGACTTGGTCCGAAGGCTCACAGGAAGAAGGACCTGCAAGAGCTGCGGAGCCATGTTCCACACCCCGTTCCATCCTCCCAAGCAGGAAGGACTCTGCGATCGGTGCGGGGGAGTCCTCTACCAGCGGGAGGACGACCGGGAAGAGACGATTCGAACGCGGCTAAAGGAATATGAGAAATCGACCGCTCCTCTCACCGACTACTACAGAAATAAGAATAAACTCCGGCGCATCCGGGGAGCGGGTGAAGAGACTGAGGTTTTTAGACAGATCGTCCAATGTCTGGATCGAGAGCTTTGAAAAAAACATTCGCTCTCTCGATTACACCGATTTCGAAAAATGATTACACAGATTCTTAGCATGTTTCAATGTCTTTCTCATCTGTGTAATCTGTCATAATCTGTGTAATCAGAGATTTCGGAGCTTTTTCAGAAATCTCGGATCAGAAACCGGTTTGAGGATACGGAAAAGATATGCCTAAGGAAGAAGCCATCGTCGTGGAGGGAAGGGTTCTCGAAACACTCCCTAACGCCATGTTCCGGGTGGAATTGGAGAACGGGCATAAAGTACTGGCCCATATTTCTGGCAAGATGAGAATGCACTTTATCAAGATCCTTCCCGGGGACAAGGTCACCATTGAATTATCTCCTTATGACCTGACCCGGGGGAGAATCATATTCAGGGAGAAATAAAGATCGTGAAAGTCAGGGCATCGGTTAAAAAAATCTGTGACAAGTGCAAAGTGGTAAGACGCAAACGGGTCATCCGGATCATCTGTGAGAACCCGAAACACAAACAGCGACAAGGCTAATTTAGTGTCAGTGTCAGTGGGCAGTGTCAGCAAAAAGCATATTGAATAATCGAACTGACACAGTCACGGATCACAGCCACTTGTGAGGGAGCTAATTATGGCACGCATTGCAGGGATTGATCTTCCGAAAGATAAACGAGCGGAAATCGGTCTCACTTATATCTATGGAATCGGAAGATCCTCCGCCAATAAGATTCTCGAAAAAGCAAACATCAATAAAGATGCGAAGGTCCATCAACTGACCGAAGCAGAGGTGGCCCGCCTGAGGGATATTCTGGAACAGGACTACAAAGTGGAAGGGGATCTTCGGCGGGAAGTGGCAACCAATATCAAACGGTTAATGGATATCGGGTGTTATCGGGGGCTTCGCCATCGGAAGTCTCTCCCCGTTCGCGGCCAGAGGACGCATACGAACGCAAGAACCCGAAAGGGCCCACGCCGGGCCATCGTTGGAAAGAAGAAAGAAAAGGAATAACCCGCACCCCTCACCCTTACCCTCTCCCCTCAGGGGAGAGGGTAAGGGTGAGGGGGAGTGGATTTTGACGGATTAAAGGAGAGGCTATGGCCAAAGGGCAGGGGATAAAAAAGAAGAAAATTAAGAGGATTGTCCAAACGGGTATTGCCCACATCCAGGCGACTTTCAACAATACGATTATAACCATTACGGACCCGGAAGGAAATGTGATTGCCTGGTCCAGTGCCGGCACCCAGGGTTTCAAGGGTGCACGGAAGAGTACTCCTTTTGCTGCCCAAATTGCAGCGGATGGCGCTGCGAAGAAGGCCATAGAACAAGGCGTTCGATCCATCGATGTCTATGTGAAAGGACCGGGCGCCGGGAGAGAATCCGCCCTTCGTTCTTTACAAGCCGCCGGTTTAAAAGTCCATTTGATTAAGGACGTTACCCCGATTCCTCATAACGGGTGTCGTCCTCCAAAACGGCGACGCATCTAACACTGCGCCTTAATCTGTGTAATCTCGTTTTTTGAATCTGTGTAATCAGCTCTTTGAGCAGGAGGTAAGCATTGGCCAGAAACACTGCATCGGTCTGTCGGTTTTGTCGAAGAGAGAATCTGAAGCTCTTTCTGAAAGGAGAGAGGTGTTACACTGAGAAATGTGCCATTGATCGCAGGAATTATCCCCCCGGACAACATGGTCAATCCCGCAAAAAAGTAACGGCTTATGGAACCCAATTGCGGGAGAAACAGAAAGTAAAAAGGCTCTATGGCATTCTGGAAAACCAGTTCCGAAACACTTTTATGGAAGCCGATCGACAAAAGGGGATCACGGGAGAAGTCCTTCTCTCTCTTTTGGAACGTAGATTGGACAACGCCGTTTACCGGTTGGGTTTTGCCAATTCCCGTAACGAAGCCCGTCAACTGGTACGGCATCGCCATTTCATGATCAACCAGGCCTCTGTGAATGTTCCCTCATACCTTGTCAAGCCGGGGGACATGATTCAGTTGAAGGAGAAGAGTAGGAAAGTCGTTCGCATCTTAGAGGCCTTGGAGGGGGTGGCTCGACGAGGGGTTCCTCAATGGTTAGAGTTAGATAAAGAAAAGTTGTCAGGGCAAGTAAAAGCCCTACCTACCCGCGAGGAAATTACGATTCCTATCCAGGAAAAACTAATCGTCGAGTTGTATTCGAAATAATCATTTCGAACCCTTTATGGAGGACGTATGTATCAAAAAAATTGGAGAGATCTGATTCGACCCAAGAGGTTGGAAGTGGATAAAGAAACGGCAACACCCTTTTACGGAAAGTTTGTCGCCGAGCCTCTGGAGCGGGGGTTCGGGATTACCATCGGAAACTCACTGCGCCGCATTCTTCTCTCCTCTCTTCAAGGGGCGGCCATCGTCTCCGTCAAGTTCGATGGGGTCCTTCATGAATTTTCAACGATTCCGGGTGTCAAGGAAGACGTGACGGAGATCATTCTCAACCTCAAGGAAGTGAGACTAAGGCTCCATACGGAGGGACCCAAGGTCATTCGGGCCAAGACAGAAGGACCCAGGGAACTGAAGTCAGGAGATTTTATCATGGGAGATGTAGTGGAGGCGCTCAACCCGGACCATCACATTGCGACCTTAACTCGGGACGGCAAGCTCAACATGGAGATGACGGTAAAAATGGGAAGAGGTTATGTCCCGGCGGAACGAAACAAGGATGAAAACCAGCCCATTGGGACCATTCCTCTGGACGCGATTTTCTCTCCCATCCGAAAGGTTAATTACACCGTCACCAATGCCCGTGTGGGCCAGATTACGGACTATGATAAGCTGACGCTGGAAGTCTGGACGGACGGAAGCCTGATTCCGGAGGAAGCCGTTGCCTATGCAGCGAAGATTCTAAAAGATCAAATCGGTATCTTCATCACTTTCGACGAAGGGACAGAGGAGGCCGCGGCCGGGGAACAAGAGGAGATTGAAAGACTCAATGAGAATCTTTTCCGAAGCGTGGATGAACTGGAACTCTCCGTCCGGTCTGCGAACTGTTTGAAGCATGCCAATATCAAATTGATTGGGGACCTTGTTCAGAAGACGGAGGCTGAAATCCTGGCCACCAAAAACTTTGGACGGAAATCCCTCAACGAGATCAAGGAGATTTTGTCTGAGATGGGTCTCAGCCTGGGGATGAAGCTTGAGAACTGGCCTCCAAAACGGATTGAAGAAGGGATGGAATCAGGTACAGTCGGATAGGAGGAGTGGATGAGGCATCGTGTCGCCGGCAGAAAATTAAGCCGCCATACCAAACACCGGGAGCTCATGTTCCGTAACATGCTTGTCTCGTTGCTCGAGCATCAACGGATTAAAACGACTCTGGCAAAGGCAAAGGAACTGCGGAGTTGGGCGGAAAAGATGATCAGCCTGGGGAAGAAAAACAGCCTTCACGCCCGAAGGCTCGCTTTCGCCCTGCTTCGTGATGAAGGGACCGTCAAGAAACTTTTCGACGAAATTGCTCCTCGATACAAGGACCGGGAGGGAGGCTATACCCGCATTTATAAGATGGGATGGCGTCCGGGTGACAACGCCCCTCTTTCCCTGATTGAGCTGGTCACTCTTTCTCCTACCCCGGAAAAGAAGAAAAAGTCGGCAATGAAAAAGGCCAGAGAGGTTCTGGAAAAGGTAACGCCCAAAAGGAAAGGGAAAAGAAAAGGGGAAGAGAAGAAAGAAACGAAGGGTAAAAAAGGAGAAGGCAAAGAGACTTCAGGGAAGAAAGAGAAGAAAAAACCTTCCGAGGAAAAAAGCGAATAAATCTGCTGCACAGAGTGGCAGAGGAATTACTGAAAGATGCCCTGTCGGTGTCTATCCCGATAGGGCATCTTTTTGTCTGACTCTGACACTCATCCCTGACACTGCTCCGGTAGACCACCGGCGGTCGATTAACCTCAGCTGAATCTCGACGACCCTCTCGGACTGCATGAAGAAGAGGCTCCCGAGCCTTTCGAAGAAGAGAAACTGGAAATAATCTTCTCAGGTTTCTTCTCTCCGCAATGGGGGCACGTCAATGAGTCTCCTCTCTCAAAGAACTTCATGAACCTCTCAAAAACCTCTCCGCACTTCCGACATCGATACTCATAGATTGGCATAACTTCCTCCTTCGAATCGCATAGCGCATGGCGCATAGAGCATAGCGTTCTTGTCTCTAAGCCCTCTATCTAACGGGGATTTTCTCTATGCCCTCTGCTCTTTGCCCTATGCCTATATGTTTTGCGAAATCACTTCGTATCCAGCTTCTTCGATTGCCTTGTTAATTCTGTCTTGGGCCACTCCTTTGGTGTTGTCAAAGTTAACTTCGCCCTTCTGGAGATCAACTTTTACATTCTGGACCCCTTCCAGTTTCCCTAAGGCTTTTGCAACAGACATCACACAATGCTGGCAGCTCATGCCCTTCACTTTCAAAACATCAGCCATTTCTTTCGCCTCCTTTCTCGATTCTATTTCAATACACTGCCCCATAACCCCGGCTTTTTCATTTATTTCTTCTCCCCCACCCTCGTCCTTAACCTTATCTTCTCTTATCCCCTCATCAGCCGGAGCCTTCTTCAATAATTCATTATACCAGATCGTATGGCGGTCCTGAACATATTTTAGCACGACTCCCACCTTGTTAATCCGCCCCCGTCGTTCATAAAACCTCCACTGTTTGGCTTCTATTTACTTATTCTGAAATCCGCATTCTCCATTCCGCAACCCAATTATGCCCAGTCCATATACCTGGAGATTGCCTTATGGAAGTCCCTCATCGTTTCATCCGTTCCAATCCGCGACTCTTCTTGCGCTTTGATCAAACATTCCTTCATATAGTCCTGAATAATGGACCTTCCTACCTTCTTGGTGGCTGCCGTGGCCGCAGTAACTTGAGGCAATATTTCCAGGCATGGGACTTCTTCGTCTACCATCTTCTGAAGCCCGCGCAACTGGCTCTCGATCTTCCTCAACCTGAGCAGGACGTCTTTTCGGGAGTTTCCTTTTTTCATATACTATACCCCCCCAAGGTATATCTAAAATAACCCCTCCCTTCTTTTTTGTCAAGAGGAATTTTTGAGATTTCAGTAAAGTCGAGAAATCTCTGATTACACTGATTATGAACCGATTACAAAGATTCCGAATGTACTGAAAGAGAGGAGGAATATATCTGATCCTTTCTCTAATCTGTTTAACCAAAGCATGCAGTAACTTTTCAAAACCTGCTTTTCTGAAGGATACCTAGATGGTGTACGAGGGTTACCAGCGGTTGGCGTGCATTCTGGAAGAGTGATATCGGTCCTCTCTGGGAAGTCTCTCCATAGGATGGCCGATGGCAATGAGGGAAAGGGGGAGGATCCTTTCAGGAATGGCAAGGAGTTTCCGCAGGCCCATGATTCGCTCTCTCAAGGGATAGACCCCCAGCCAGACTGCACCGAGCCCTTTTGCGTGGGCCGCAATCAAAATGTTCTCCGTGGCTGCCGAACCATCCTGAACCAGGAATCCCTCTGGCCCGGCATCAAGATCCACACAGACCACGATCGCCACCGGGGCTTCATTCAACATGCCTGAATAGGGGTGAAACTTGGGAATCTCCTGAAGGAGTACACGGTCATTCACAATGACAAAATGCCAGGGCTGCGCATTTCCGGCTGAAGGGGCACTCATGGCAGCCCTGAGAAGCTCTTGAATAAGATCATCCGATATCTCTTGATGAGTGTATCGACGAACGCTCCGCCGTGAAAGAATCGCTTCCATAGCATCCATCCCGTTTCCCTCCATTTTTACATCCCCCTTTTCTATGGTCATTCCGGCCCCGTTCTGAAACAAGGTAAACTCTAGCCGGAATCCAGGCCGTTCCTTCAATCCGCTTTTTTTTCGTCGCTCGACTATTTCTTTCGTCACTCCGGTGAAAACCGAAGTCCAGCCCGCTTCGTCACTCTTGCCATGGATTCTGACCCACTATTTCAGGATTCGGCACCCACTGCGTTCGAAATATGGCGATCGCCTATTGTTGGGGAACTCGAATAAATCGAACGCAGTGCGTTTCCGTTACCGCGCCTTTTCTTCCAGAACCCTTGTTAAAGACTACGCCTTTTCACTTCTTAAGTCAAAAGGAATGAAGTTTCATCAAAATTGCCATCATGTCACTTATCTGATATATATTGACTGAAAGTGAACCAAAATTTGGATGACTACAGAATTCAACTCCGGTCCAGAAAGGGAAGAGTGCTTACCTCAGCACAATTTGGTTGTCTAAGGGGCGTCCCTACTCTCAATATCACCAACGGATGTATTTTCCGGTGTACTTACTGTTACGCGCGGGGATACAGCCAGGCACCCGAAGAAGGGGAGATCCAGCTCTATGCCAACCTGCCGGATCTCCTGGAGCAGGAACTCTCAAGGAAGAAAATCATTCCTGAGTGGGTGATTCTCAATACCTCCTCGGATTGCTTTCAATCCCATCCGGATATCCTGGATGTGACCTTTAATGTGATTCACCGCCTTCTGGATCACAAAATCGGGATCTCTTTCCTGACCAAGGGGGTTATCCCTGATAGGTTTTTTGGCCTTTTCAGAAGGTTTCCAGAAAAGATCATCAGTCAAATTGGACTGGTTTCTTACTCGGAAAAATATTGGAAAGGATATGAGCCTGGTACTCCATCCCCGGAAGAGAGAATGGGAAACATCAGAAGGCTGAAAGAAATCGGGGTCTCTCCAGAGATCCGCATCGACCCTATCATTCCTTTTGTGACAGATACGGAAATGGAAGTAGACGCTCTTTTCCACCGTCTGAAAGAATTGGAGGTGAAAAAGGTCATTCTCAGCTATCTCCATCTCCGGCCGGCCATCCAGAGGCAGTTGATGAAGGATCTTTCTCCTCTTCATCGAAGGCTTATTGAGTCCTGCTTTGGTACTCAGGAATGGAAAGTGGTGGGCTCATCGACGATGACAAAACTTCTTCCAGTAGGCATCCGGGAGAGAGGATATCAAAGGATGCGCAGGATTGCAGAAGGCTTTGGAATTACCGCATCCATCTGTCTATGTAAAAATCCGGATTTGAGAGGGGATCTCTGCAACTCGGGAAGGATAAGAATGGCTTCTAACAAATATCCATCCGAACAATTATCTTTGTTTCAATGTTAATCTCATATAGCATAGGCTTGAGGGCTGACCCGCTTTCCCGCTTTCCTACGGATGCCCCCATTTCCCTACGGTCTCTCCGCATTTAGGTAAGTCAACGCAGGAAGCTACAGCTTTGCCTCAAGGCTTGCTGGATTTAACGGTTAAGGCTTTGACGATTGATCATAGGAAACTGACACCATGAAATTCAAAAATATAGTTTTCGATTTTCATGGTATTATGGTTGGGAGTGTTTCCCTGTTCCGTCTTTCCTTTCCGACCCCGTGCACTGAAGATATTGT
>Ga0214473_10003438_pt1 | contig 19218 bp, 16 predicted proteins | sample RVTome_7_FD_203509 | JGI IMG/M metagenome (GOLD analysis project Ga0214473, IMG submission 203509) | Soil microbial communities from uranium-contaminated site in the Upper Colorado River Basin, Wyoming, United States - RVT98D197 | ecosystem: Environmental > Terrestrial > Soil > Contaminated >... | reverse complement strand
TAATTCCCGGGCGTTTTCGTCTTGTATGGCTTTCAGATCAAGTTTGTCAAACATGGTAATAAAATTTTAACAGCTTATGCCAAAATTTAATAGGCTTCAGTTTCTTTTAGTTTTCCCCAATTTATTGAGATGATACGAATTTTTCAACAATTGTTGAAAACTAAGTTTCCATTGAAATAGCTTGACCAAAATCGTTTTCAATGATATCATTGTTTTCAACAACCGTTGAAAGGATCTGTTTAAGTGAATATCGACAATATAGAGGAGAAAGCGAAAGCAGCCCTGGTCGACTGCCTGCGAGAAATCCCTTTCTTGGATCTAGATTTGGATTCTATATCCCCCTTGCCAAATGCATTTCGGCCTGATCTTTCTGCCAGATTAGAGGTACAAGGGCGCAGCGTTTATCTAATTGTGGAGGTCAAAAATAACGGCCAACCACGTTATTCCCGTCAGGCAGCCAACCAGATTTTACGATATTTGGGTGATTTCCCTGATTCCTATGGCATCTTTATTGCTCCTTATATTTCTCGCAACGCTGCGCAGATTTGTCGGGAGGCGAATATCGGTTATATCGACTTTGCAGGAAATTGCCATCTCGCATTTCTTCAGGTTTATATTCATAGAGAGGGGTTTCCCAATCGTTACATGGAGAAACGCGCTTTGCAATCACTCTATGCTCCGAAAGCTGAACGGATCCTGCGAGTCTTACTCGTTTCCGGATCGAGGCAATGGAAGATCCAAGACCTGGCGACTGTAGCAGATGTCAGCCTTGGGTTGGCATCAAATGTAAAAAAACTTTTGACAGACCGGGAATGGGTTGACGCCCACCCGATTGGTTTTTCATTGACTCAGCCACTCGAGCTTCTGAAAGAATGGTCCGATAATTACAATTACCGGCGCAACCAGATCGCTGAATACTATACCATGTTGAGTGTTTCGGACTTTGAATACAGGCTTGGTGAAGCATGTACGCGACAGAATATCAGGTACGGGCTTACAGGATTCTCAGGAGCGGCAAGATTTGCACCTATGGTGCGCTATCAAAGGGTCATGGCATATATACAGGATGGTATTGATCGATTGAAACCCGAGCTGGAAATTAAACCCGTTACAAGTGGGGCAAATGTAATGCTTATGACCCCTTATGATGAGGGGGTTTTCTATGGATCCAAGGATGTGGATGACCTGCAAGTTGTATCACCGATACAGGTTTATTTGGATCTTATCGGTTATCGAGGCCGAGGAGTTGAAGCAGCCGAGGCGATCCTGGATGGGGTGATTAACAAATCATGGTATTAAAAAGAGACTATACTGAGGAGGCTGTAAAAGCAGCCCGCAGTGTCCTCCTTGAAATTGCCCACCTGTTGGGAGAATACATTGAGGAAATTGTTATCATAGGCGGATTGGTTCCAGATTTAATTCTCCCAATGAAGGACGTCGAGCACATCGGGAGTATCGATGTTGATGTAGCATTGAATCATCGCGTGCTTTCGAGTGTCGGGTATAAATCGATCGCCGAGCTGCTATTATCCAGGAGATACCGCCAGGGTAAACAGCCTTTTATTTTCTTCCGTGATGTCCAAATGGACAACCATGTTATTGCAGTACAAGTTGATTTCTTAGCCGGGGAGTATGAGGGAACAGGTGAAAAGCATCGCACCCAAAGAGTGCAAGACATGAGACCACGAAAAGCAAGGGGAGTGGACCTGGCTTTTGAATTTCCGCTGAAAGTTACACTTCGTGGGACGCTTCCCGGAGGCGGTGAGGATATTGCTGAAATAAATGTGGCGTCAGTTGCTTCCTTTTTAATTATGAAAGGAATGGCACTGAAGTCCAGACTTAAGGAGAAAGACGCCTGGGATATCTATCATTGAGTCCGATATTATCCTGGAGGTATCCAGAAACTTGCACAGGAATTCCAGCCGATACTCAACCGGGGCTTGGTCAAAGAAAGTTTACAATACATTGCTGAAAAGTTCTCATCCCCAGCGGCAGTCGGACCGACGCACGTGGCTGATTTCGAGGAACTCATCGTTCCTTCAGAGCGTGATCTGATCCAAAGAGATGCCTTTGAAAGGATCAATCAGCTCTTGAACATCCTGGCCATAATCTAAAATCGAACCGCAACATACAATACAGTTCCTCGCCGTCCACGCTGGATGGAGCGTACCTGCTGCAGGTGGAGGACCGGTTGGGCAGCGTGGGCTAGAATGAGATGAGACAGCGCTGAGTGATATAAAAAGAATTGGCGATCGCTGTTCCGCTCTAATAGCAGACCGGACTAAGCGCCCCTGCAAAACAAACTGGACAGCGCGTATGAGAGCGAGGCGCATTTATTGCGCGTGAATATGAGCAATCTGCGCCGGAAGATAGAGCCAGACCCGACCCGCCCGCGCTACATTATCACCGAGCCGGGGGTGGGTTATCGCTTGAAGACCGAAGCATAACCCGCGCATCCAAGGCCCGGCAGCCGTTATTCTCCTGGAATACGCGCAGGGGGTTAATATCCAGCTCGCCGATCTCAGGGAAATCGATCAGCAACTGCGAGAGGCGCAACAAGGCTTCGCTCACCGCGGCGAGGTCGGATGGCTTGTGCCCGCGCGCACCCTTGAGTATGGGGGCACCGCGCAGCTCATCGATCATCTCGCCGGCCTCCTTGGGAGTGATCGGGGCAACCCGTAACGCCACCTCTTCGAAGACCTCCACAAAAATGCCGCCCAGACCGATCAACACCACCGGACCGAAGTTAGGGTCTTGCCGCCCGCCGCAGATCAGCTCCTGCCCGCCGGTGACCATCGGCTGCACCAGCACCCCATCGATCTTAACCTCGGGATAAAACTGGTGGATGCGGCGCAGCATGTCCTCAAAAGCCTCCTCCACTGCCGGACCATTGCGCAGGTTAAGCTGCACACCGCCCACGTCCGATTTGTGCGAGATCTGTTCGGAGATCACCTTGATCGCCACCGGATAGCCCATCTGCTCGGCGGCGAGGCGCGCCTGCTGCATGGTGGCGGCGGGTACACCCACGGCAGTGGGAATGCCGTAATGCCCCAGGACTTGCATGGACTCAGACAGCAACAGGTCGCGCTGCTCAGAGCGGGCATGCTGGATTAAATCTCGCACAGCCTGTTGATTGACTGCATAAGTCGGGGGTTGTTCGGCACTGCGGATCTCCTGCATGCGGCTGTAATGGCGGTAACTCATCTCCATCGCCCGGATGGTTTCGACCACGGCGGTGAAGATGGGGAAGCCGTAGGTCTGCCGCAGGGAATTGACCTCCTGGGCGGTGGTGGATACGTAATAGGCAACCGGTTTATCATAACGCTTCACCATATCCATCACCCGCTCCAGGAGCACGCGGCTCGGCTGGATCTCGGGTCCTGAGGCAGTATGCAGGAACACAACCCCATCCACATTCGGGAGCTGCAGGGTCCGTTCGAGGATCTGCGCGTAAACGTCAAGATCGAATAGGTCACCCAGGTCCAGAGGGTTGGTCAAATTGATCACTGAAGCGCGAAAATGCTTCTCGATCTCCTCCAGGAAAGACCTGGGGAGCTCGGCCAGCTCGAACCCCGATAACTCGCTGGAATCGGCTGCCACCACGGCGTGCCCGCCTGAACGGGAGACGATCGCCAGGTTTACCCCGCGCATGGGAGGCAGGCGCAGCGCCTTCAGGTTGTTGAGCAGGCTGGTGGCATCGTGCACGCGCACGATATCCGCTTGCTTGAAGGCCGCCTCTGCCACTTTGTCATCGCTGGATAAAGCGGCTGTATGCGAGGCGGCGATGACTTTACCCATGCGGCCAATATTGGATTTGAACACCAGGATGGGCTTGGTGGAGCGATAGGCGATTTCCATCAAGCGGCGACCATCCCTAAGGCTCTCCAGGTACAGGAAGATCACCTTGGTTCCCTCGTCTTCGAGCATGTATTCCAGAATGTCCTCGGCGCTTATATCCAGCATGTTCCCCACCGAGACGAATTTATTAAAGCCGATGCCTTCGTTGGCCATCAAGTTGAGCACCGAAAAACCTACCCCCCCACTTTGGGAAATCAGCGATACCTCGCCTAGCTGGGCTGGTTTGTTCACCCGCAGGAAGGGCACGCTGAAGCCATTGTCGAGGCTTATCACACCGACACAGTTCGGACCCAGGAAGCGGATGCCATACTGGCGCGCCACCCTTACGATCTGCTGCTCCAAGCGCAGACCCTCCTCGCCGTATTCGCGAAAACCGGCCGTCTCGATAATGGCCGAACGCACACCCTTTTGCCCGCATTCCTCCAGCAAGCCCGGGACGGTGCGGGCAGGCGTCAGGATCACCGCCAGGTCGACCTGGTCGGGGATATCTGAAATCGAGCGGTAAATGCGGTGGGTCTGCACGGAACCACCTGCTGGCCCTACCGGGTAGACGATGCCCCCGAAGCCAAACTCGACCAGGTTGGCGATGATGTTGCGCCCCAGGTTATCCGGCTTATCCGAGACGCCGATCACTGCCACACTGGTGGGGTAAAAAATCTCATGCATAGGAAAGAACCTCCTGAAGACCGCCGAGTCTATACAGTCTGAATAGGCGTATAAGCTCTATTCGGAATTATAGTCGAGGATGGAAAACTTTAGCTCTTCACTGGGATGATTATCTTAGTTAAGCTTTTCGCAAGCCTGATAGGGTTTGCCCTCTTTGGAGGCTATCTCGGTCTGCGACCGACATTAAAGAATTAATAATTTATATAATATAGTTGCATTATGGATTGTAAATTATACGGCAATGCCGTATAATAGTTTTATGGAGTTCATCGAATCGACCGCTTTTACCAAACATGTTTATACCTATTTAACTGATGATGAGTATCTTGGACTACAAAGCTTTTTATTCAATTATCCAGAATCAGGAAAAGTAATTCCAGGTTCTGGAGGTCTCAGAAAGTTGCGCTGGATGGCAGCTGGAAAAGGTAAAAGAGGTGGATTACGTATCATCTACTACTTCAAAAAGCATATTGATGAAGTATGGTTGTTAACAATTTACAGTAAAAGAGAATTAGACAATATTCCTACACATGTATTACGTCAAATAGCAGAGGAAATTAAAAATGGCTAACCGAGATATTGGTCAGGAAATTCTTGAAGGTGTGCGTGATATTCAAGCCTTCAAGGCAAACAAGAAAAGATTACGCACTCATACACTTAAAGAGCCGGCTACTCCGCAGGAGATCCGGGCGAAGTTACAGTTATCCCAAGCCGCGTTTGCAGGTTTGATGGGTGTGAGTCTACGGACAGTTCAAGACTGGGAACAGGGGCGTCGTAAGCCAAGCGGACCTGCGGAAGCTTTATTGAGAATAGCCGAGCAGAAACCTGAAGTATTTACAGATTTATATTAGATCAAGAGGGGTGCGTTAGAAGTTGCCGGCTCCTCCAAGATAATTATCGTGTCTATTCAATCAACCATCGTATTTTACATTCTACATGATGATATTCAAAATGACCTGCCATGACGAATATGGCAGGTCATTGATTTAGTTTCGGAGAGACTAATCATCAAGACTGGCAGGGTAGCAGACCTAACATTTCATTACTGGTTAAGTTTCATCCGACTCCTCTTTGGAATATACCGACAGGAGCTGGAAACCCAGGTCGCGTAGCTTGCCAATCAGCCCGTAAAAGGCTGCCTGATCTGTCACCCCGCCGGTCAGGATTGTCTCATCGGGTTCCTGATAGGTAAGCTCGAATCCTTCAAACCACTCCGACCAGCTCTTATCCACTTTCCCCTTTATCTTGATGGTAACAATCTGCATATCTGCCTCCGCAGACTCCGTGCACTCAAGCCTTGACTAATCAAATTTGAAGCGCCAGAGAGCGATCAGATAGAAAGCGATGCCCATTCCAAGCGAGATGCCAATCTGGGGTAAGACCTGGATGAAAGAGGCATTTTCTGCCATCAGCCTGTAAAAACCTTCCACCGCGTGATTTTGAGGGGTGAGACTGGCGATAAAGCCCATGAAGCCGCCTGACCGGTATGTAGGTGTGGGGGACATTGCCAGCGCACCTCCCAATCCCGCCAGGACAAATGCCATGATCACGCCAATGCTATCCGCTTGTTTGGAAGTTTTAGATATTGCCGCCACCAACATGCCCAGTGCAGCCGCGTTGAATGCCACCACCAGGGTCAGCGCGACCAGCCCCAGGGGGGAGCTTCCCAGAGGTGTGCCGAAGCCTACTCCGGCAACGGTGAACACCACCACCACTTGCATACAAGCCAGCAGCATATATGCCAGCATTTTTCCAACCAGGATCGTACCGCGCGGGATGGGGGCGGTCATCAACCTCCGCAGTGTGCCTGTCTCGCGCTCGGTCAGCAAACCCGACCCAGCCATAGCGACAATGAAATAGATGAACATCACCGTGAGCCCGGGGAACAGGTAAGCGAAGAAGCTTCCCATGCTCGCCGGAGTATCTGCCCCCGCCTGAGCTTCGATAGATAGGTCAATAACGGGGTTGGTACGCATTTCATTAATGCGGGTCATAATCACACCCAGGTTCTGGGCTTCAAGGGCGCGTGCCTCCTGTGGGCCGGCAATGGTGAGGATCCCGGCCTCCTCCAGGAGGGAGCGCACGCCATATTGGACCTCCCCCCAAATGGAGAACTCGCTCACCACCTGCTTTACAATTCCCGTGACGATATTGGCACTTTCCGGTTCAGCCGGGTCGACGATCACCTCCACAGAGGTGGGGGTATAGTTGTTGATTTGTTGGCTGAAATCAGCGGGGATGATAATCGCGGCAGCTGCATTGCCCTTAGCCACTTGCTGCTCGGCCTCGGCAACATCGTTGTAATCGGTGACCTTCAGCTGTTCAATGGTGTGGATCACCTTGGTTATTTCGATCCCAAAAGTGTCCTTATCCTGGTTTACCAAACCGACCTCCAACAGGATGACATCACTCGCCGAGCGGTTCATCACCAGGTTGGCACCACCCATGAAACTGCCAATCATCAATGGCAACAGGAAAAGGATCACCAGCCAGGCTCGTTCCTTGGCAATCACCTGGATTTCTTTCCAGGTAACCGATAGAGTGTAGTAGATTGAATTCATATTCATGCTCCTCAATGAGCTACCGTTCAAAATCAAAGCGCCACAGCCCAATCACGAAAAAGAGCAGGCTGAAACCGAGCAACACGACCAGATCAAGGGAGATATCAGCCAGGCTTAGCCCGCGGATCAACAGGTTATCGAGTGCCCGGTTAGCCCAGTAATGCGGCACGATCATGGGGATGGGACCCAAAAAGCGCTCCAAGATAAAGAGCGGTATGAGGCTGCCACCCAAAAGACCCATTCCCCACATCAAAAGGGTACTTATCCCACTGATCTGATTTTCAGTCCGGGCGATGGCGGCAATGGCAATCCCGAATGCGCTGGAGCAAAGGGCGAGTAGCACTGCAACCAGGATGATACCGAGCGGGGCTTTTTCTATCGGGAGAGGGGTCAACCCCAACAGGCGCAATCCCAGGCTGCCAAAGGCGAAGATGACCGCGATTTGAACCAGCCCGGTTATGAAATTGGGCAGGATTTTACCGACCAGCAGCTCAGTCTTGCTCAGCGGGGCTGCCACCAGACGGCGGAATGAGCCAATCTTTTTCTCCTCATAGATGGAGCGCGCCGTGGTCTGGGCTGCAAGGAAAACAAACAGGACGGTGAAACCAGGCACCGCCGACAAGCTGAGGTCAGGAGTGGCTTCTTGATCTGACCCCTGCTGTGGGACGGATTGGAGGACATTGATCAAGGGTCGGATTTGTGCGGTTTCAAACTGGCCGCGTGCCTGCGCCAGGATGCGCTCGGTAGTGAAAACCTGCTGACCTTCCGGCGCATTGGCTTGCATATCACCCATCTGCTTCAGGCTGGCAATGATCTGGCTTTCCAGGGTCATATCCGCAGTAATACTTTCAAGGAGCAGCCGCAAGGCCTCCACGATTTGGGGATCGGCACTGGTTCCATTGGTTAGCAGCAAAGAGACCGGGGTACTTTGTTGGATACCAGCAGTGAACCCACTGGGGATGGTGAGAATTCCAACCACTTTGTTTTCATCCAGCTGGGCTTGTGCGTCTGAGGCAGGATATGTTTGCACCGACAGGCTGCCGTCCGCTTCAATCTTGCTTACCAGCGACCCTGCAGCTTCACTTCCATCCAGGTCAACCACCGCCAGGCTGGGAAGGACAACCACCTCAGCTTGACCGATCGCATTCAAGGCACCGCTAAAGACAAGGATGAACAATAGGGGGAGTATGAACAGCTGGAACAGTGTGCCGCGGTCTTTGAATAAGATCTGAAGGTCCTTAATCGTAATGCTTATCGTTTTCATCTGGATTTACTCCCTCAGTTTCTTCCCGGTCAGGTGCAGGAAGACGCTCTCCAGGTTGGGCTGCATGATCTCCAGTGAGGTGATGACGATATCATGTTGGTTAAGGTAACCCAACACATTCACCACGGCTTGCTGGTTTTGTTTGGCTACAATCTTAACCACCGGGCTTGCAGTGACTGGCTTGCTCTCCGTGGTGGATTCTTTACCTTCGGGTGCCGGGGGAGCCGGTGGTTGGGGTACCAGCGTGGCTTCCTTGACCGCGGGGAGCGCTGAAAGCTCTGATAAAATATTCTCATCCACCTGGTTTACACCTACATAAACAACCCCGCCTCCTAACATGGCGATCAGGTTCTTGATCGTGTCCATGGCGATAATGCGGCCTTCATCGATGATGGCTGCCCGGTTACACAACAGCTCCACTTCCTCCATGTAATGACTGGTATAAACGACGCTCATGCCGCGCTCGCGGTTGAGACGCTGCACGCTCTCAAAAATGTGGTTGCGACTCTGCGGGTCCACCCCAACGGTGGGCTCATCCAGGAAGAGCAGCCGGGGTTGGTGCACCAGACCGGCGGCGATGTTCACCCGGCGTTTCATCCCGCCAGAAAATTTATCGACTACCTGGTCGGCGCGTTCAGTCAGGGCGACGACTCGCAGCACATCCTCGACCCGTTCCTTGAGCTCGCGACCGCGCAGCCCATAGATGCGCCCAAAGAAGCTCAAGTTTGCCCGTGCACTCAGGGTCGGGTAGAGAGCCAGATCCTGGGGCACCAGACCGTTGATCTTCTTGACTTGATCCATCTCCTTGTGAATATCATGACCACCAATCCGCGCTGTACCGGTGGTGGATGGAACGACACCCGTGAGCATGGAAATGGTCTGGGTCTTCCCGGCACCATTTGGTCCCAATAATCCAAACACTTCACCTTCCTCGACGGAAAAGCTGATCCCTTTGACGGCCTCAAAGTCACCATATTTCTTGACAAGATTTTCGACTTCCAAAATCGCTGGCATAGGTCCTGTTCCTTTCTTTGTGATTAATTCCTTTGGTTATTCAAGCTCAAAAATATTCCACCACGGGCATTTTATGGGTACAACCGGTGCGTTGGATCGCAATCCGCCTGCTTGTCCGCCGGATTTTACGACCCGTAAGGGTCAATCAACCTTCCTCCGCCTTGCCAAATAATTTACGCTTATCGAACCATGGCTTGAGGATCAGGTATGCGCCAAGTATGATGAGCAGGAGTGCTGCATCCAGTGAGGTGATCCCGAGCAGCTCGGCGATGCCACCCAGCAGGGCGATGGCGCCCAGCACGGTGGTAAAACCGCTCATCTTGATCTTGTTCAAGTAACGGGCAGCATTCAGACCCAGCATAATGACCCCAATGCCGATCGACCAGGCCCCTCTCGGGATGGTTTCATCCGGCACGAGGGCAAACCCGCCCAACATGACCAGGAACAATCCCCAGGCAACCGATTCGAGGCGCTTGTTGAGGGCGGCTTTTTCGGGGTTCTGCCCCAGTTTCACTTGTTCACCAGAGACGGTTGGTTCACCTTTCTTCCTGGCGGTAGCCAGCAAAACGATGCCCACCACAACCAGCACAACCGGAGGCACCCAGGGCATGTTTATGTCCCCAATCTGGAACATCAGACTCTCGGGTGGCAATATCAGGTTCAGGATGGCAAGCAGCCCAGCCACGATCAGGCAGATTACTCCCCAAATGATTTGCATCTTATTCATTCTCAATCTCCTCAGTCAATTAACAGTCTGGTATCGTTTGATTGCCTATACTGTAACAAATTTAAATAGAAAAATCATCTACCAAATGGTGTATTTGGGGGGTTGATTGCAGTGTTTAGGATGTAACCTGGCCGCTCTGATCAGGTTGCGGATCCCACCTTTTGTTAACTCATACCAGACCCAGCTCTTTGGCACGCGTGGCGGCTTCAGTGCGGTTGCGCACCCCCAGCTTACCGCACAGGTTATGGATGTGGGTCTTGGCGGTGCCGGGGCTGATGAACAGTTTCCCCCCGATTTCGCGGTTGGACATCCCGGCTGTGACCAGCCTGAGTACTTCGAGCTCACGCTCGCTCAACGGTTCGACCAAGGCGGCTTGTCCCCTGGTTGGGGCGATTGTTTTACCATCCATAGCCGCCAGGATCTGGCCGGTATACGCAGGTGTGACTCCCCGTTGGGACGCATACTGGAGTAGTGGTATGAGACCCGTACCGGCCTCAACAAATGTGCGGATATAACCCTGTGGTCGCGCCATCTGCAAAGCAGCCGTCAGAAATCCCAGCGCAGGCTCATGCCCCTTCGCCGCCAGGGCTTGCAAGACCTGCACTGCCACCAACCCATAACCCCATCCAGCCCGGGAAGCGGTCTCATAACACAGACCCAGCTTTTCAGCTGCCAGGTCCAGCATCCCTTGTGCAAGGAGCAAACGCGGCCGCAGGAGACCTAAGAAGCGGTAGAACGAATGGGAATCCACATTCTCCGAGGCTAAATCCATCCAACGTGCAGCAGATTTCAGATCACCCATCACCAATGCAACTTGAGCCTGGCTGGCCGCACAACGGGCTTGAGTTTGGAGCGAATAGTCGCTTGCCAAACTACATGCCTGGTCCATGGTGCGCGCAGCAGCATTCCAATCCTGGCGGGCAAGCAATAAAGTAGCCTGCAGAATTTCACCGGCAATCTGAAATTCGACGTTGCGCGTCCGCTGGCATAGTTCCAACCCATTTTGCAGGTAATATTCAGCTTTCTCAAGCTCTCCCCACTCATAGTGCAGCGCGGCTAAATCAAAATATCCGATTGCCATCACGGGCACCTGGGCACCTTTTTGGATGATCGACGGGTATCGATCCCCTGCCTCACGCAGGAAGCCGCGCGAAACCATCGTCCGGGCAAGGAACAACTCGGAGGTTAATTGAGCGTATAAATTACCCACACGCGCAGCTTTTTCCTGCGCCTCAACCAGAGCTGGTTCAGCCTCTTCCAGGCGTCCCTCATGCCAGTAGACCATGCCCAGGTTCATTAACAAAGTGCAACGCGAGTTGTAATCCGATTTCGGTAAAAGGGATAACGCCAGCCTGGAGGTTTCGATAACGCCTGGGTTATCCCCCACGGATCGTGCCAGGTATGCCTGAGCTGTTGCCACCTGCCCTCGGAAGACCGAGCCGGGTTGGGCAAGTACTTCCGCCTGTTCCAACACGGGCTTAGCCAGGTCGTATTTCGTAGCCAACAATAATGCCCAGGCATAGGTCATGCATAACCCGGGATGGGATAAGATGATCTGCTTTGGTAGTTTCTCCAACCAGCCGATCAAGGTGACAATTTCACCTTGCTTGAGCATCCTCTCGTTCGCCAGGCCAATCAACTGAGCTGCCTTCATCCAATCCTGGGCTGCCAAAGAATGTTGGGTGGCCTCGGAAAGATACCCTTCAGCTTCGAACCACTGGCTGGCACGCTGGTGAAGGCTGGACTCGTCCACCGCCATCCCCATAACCTGCTGCTGGTGACGGAGCAGGTCTGAGAACAAGCGGTGATAGCGGTACCAGGTTCGTGACTGGTCCAGCGGCACAATGAACATGTTCGATTGTTCCAACTTCTCGAGCAATTCACGACTGCCGGTCCGTTCTGCCACAGCATCACACAGTGGACCGGATAATCGATCCAGGATCGCAGTTTTCAATAAAAAGCCCTGCACATCACCCGATTGACGGTTGAACACTTCTTCAATCAAATAATCCAGAATATAACGGTTGCTGCCGGTGAATGCCTGAATAAAGGCGTTTTTGTCCCTCAGCCCATGCAATGAGAGCGCCGCCAGCTGCAGACCGGCGATCCAGCCTTCTGTCCGCCTCTCCAGGGCGACTATATCGTTTTCGGACAGGTCCAGCTGCATCACCCGCCTCATGAAATAACTTATTTCGTCCAGGGTAAAGCGCAGGTCCTCCTGCCTGATTTCAAGCACCTGATTGCTGGCGCGTAAGCGGGAAATGGGTATCAGTGGGTCCTCCCGGGTGATCAATACCAGGTGCATACGGGGCGAGAGATGCTCCAGCAGGAAAGCAATTTGGCGGTGGATGGCAAGGTTGGTGATGGCTTGATAATCATCCAGGACCAAGGCTAATATCGTCGGTAAAGCTGCAACCTCATTGAGCATGATGGTGAGGGATACTTCCATCGGGGGTGGCTGGGGTGATTGGATCATGGCCTGGATCGTTCCACCAAATACCACCTGGATGGACTGAATCGAGGCGATCATATAAGCCATGAAACGGTTGGGATCGTTATCCGACTCATCCAGGGATAACCAGGCAACCGGCAGACCCGATCCTTGCAGCCATTCAGACACCATCATGGTCTTGCCATAACCCGCCGGGGCAGAAACCAGGGTCAGCTTGCGCAGGAATTCACTCCCCTGTAGGAGACCCTGATTGGCCAGCTCCAGCAAGCGGGTACGGTTAACTGCCACGCTGCGTTTAGGTGGCACTCCAAGTTTGGTATGCAACAGGATTTCGGTCATCTAAGTCACCTTGGCTAACTTTTAAAGCGACGATCTACGAGTGGATGCAGACTCCACATTTCCTATTTAATTGGTGATGATGCCGGGCTTGTTCGACCTCTCATGAGTATAGCATAACTCATCCCAATGATGTCGAACTTTCGTGATTTCAGAATCCGCATTGCGATTGCTTATGCTCCTTTAATCGGTACGTCGCTCGTACCCTTGCGGGACTGTGATATAGTAACTCGCATCAGTTCAGGAGTAATTATGAAAATGCGTACGCTTGCCCTCTGCTTCTCGCTGGTAGCGATGCTGTTGATCGTCAGTTCTTGCTCGGCAAGGGCGTCCAACACCACACCTGTACCCACAACCAATTTGGATGGAGCCGCCCTGGTCCAGGAACGCTGTTCAGTTTGCCACCAACTGGCGAGGATCGAGAGCAGAAACCATACATCTACTGAGTGGAAAGCGATTATAGACACGATGATCAGAAGAGGTGCACAGCTTACCGCCGAAGAGGAGACTTTGGCAGTAGACTATCTTGCATCCAATTTTGGGAAATAATCCCATTAATTTATGACCCACACCGGCTCCTGAGAGGCAATTTCGGGAGTTTTTTTATGCCCCAACCGCTTGCATATGTGCTTTCCTCACTTCTTTCAACCGCTCCCCGTGAAGTGGATAGAAGTACAGCGCCAAAATAGCCAGCTCAACCGATTCCGCTACTTCCGGGGTAAAATAACAACCTGAGCTGATCACGAACCAACTTTTTCATGGAGGACACATGATCAAAATGCTCTCGGGCGATGAAGCAGTGGCACGCGGCGCATGGGAAGCTGGTGTGGCCGTTGCGTCAGCCTACCCGGGCACTCCCAGCACCGAAATCCTGGAGGACCTGGCCCATTATCCCAATGTATATGCTGAATGGGCGCCCAATGAAAAAGTTGCCGTAGACGTGGCCATTGGGGCAGCCTATGCCGGGCGGCGTGCCATGGCAGCCATGAAGCACGTCGGGCTTAACGTGGCTGCCGATTCCTTCATGTATGCCTCCATGACGGGCATGGAAGCTGGATTGGTGATCGTATCGGCGGATGACCCCGCCATGCATTCCAGCCAAAATGAGCAGGATAACCGCACCTTCGCCAAATTCGCCCGCATCCCCTGCCTAGAGCCCAGCGACAGCCAGGAAGCCAAGGATATGACCATCGCCGCTTTTGGGCTTAGCGAACGGTTCGATTCCCCCGTATTGCTGCGCCTGACCACGCGCATCTGCCACTCGACCAGCGCGGTGGAGCTCGGAGATCAGACCAATGGCACACCCGCAGAACCCAAACCCTTTCCCCGCAACCCGGCCAAATATGTGATGGTGCCTGGGAATGCAATCAAGCGCCACCCGGTTATCGAGCAGCGCATCCTGGACGTGGCTAAGCTGGCCGAGAGTTTCCCGTATAACCGTATCGAGACGGGTGAGCCAACACTCGGGATCATCACTGCCGGCGTGGCGTACCAATATGCCAAAGAAGTCTTCCCCAACGCCTCCATTTTGCGCTTGGGGATGACCTGGCCATTGCCTGAGCAGCTGATCAAGCAATTTGCCGCCAGCGTGGACAGGCTGATCGTCATCGAAGAGCTTGACCCATTCATTGAAGAAGCAGTGAAGCTGATGGGCATCCCTGTGGAAGGGAAAAGTATCTTCCCGCTGGTGGGCGAGCTTGACCCGCGCCGCGTGCGTGAGTCCGCCATCCAAGCCGGCCTGCTGCCCGCATCTGCCCATATCCCGCTCCCGGCGGTTGATGTCGGACCCCTGCCTGCCCGCCCACCGGTGCTCTGCCCGGGCTGCCCGCACCGCAGCGTATTTTATATCCTGAACAAGCTCAAAGTGCCGGTGAATGGCGATATCGGCTGCTACACCCTGGGGCTCATCCCACCTCTCAGTGCCATTCATTCCTGCGGCTGCATGGGGGCAGGCATCTCGGTGGCGCATGGGGCAGTCAAAGCCGGCAGCCCCGAAAGGCATGTGGCGGTCATTGGAGATTCGACCTTTTTCCATACCGGCATCCCGGCCCTGATCAACACCGTCTACAACCGCAGTCTGGTGATCACCATCATCCTGGATAACCGGGTGACAGGCATGACCGGTCACCAGCAGAATCCCGGAACGGGCGTCACCTTGCAAGGCGTGGAAACGACAGAGATCGAAATCGAGCCGCTGGTGCGCGCCTGCGGCATCCAGCAGGTGAAGACTGTGCCGGCTTACAACGTGGCTGAGATCGAGACCACCCTGAAGGAATACCTGAAGCTCGATGAGCCGGCCGTGCTGATCACGCAGGAGCCCTGTGTCTTATTACCCTCCGTGCGCAAACGCTGGGTGCCCCTGGAAGTCCTTTCGGATAATTGCAACGGATGTGCCCTGTGCTTCCGCATCGGCTGCCCTGCCATCCTGAAGAGCGATGAGCTGGATGCCCGCTTGCAGCGTCCCAAAGCCTTGATCGATGCCACACTCTGCACGGGCTGTGAGGTGTGCGCCCAAATCTGCCCGCGCGATGCCATCACCTTCAGACCGGTCGAGAAGGGCGAGGTATAGCATGCGAGCCAGCATCAATTTCCTTTTGGCAGGCGTCGGGGGGCAGGGGACCATCCTCGCCAGTGATGTGCTGGTGAATATCGGAATTGCCGCTGGCTATCAAGCCAAGCAGGCTGAAGTGCATGGCATGTCTCAGCGGGGCGGGAGCGTGACCAGCTTCGTGCGCTGGGGTCAGGTGGTCTACTCACCCCTGGTAGGTGGGGGAGAGGTGGATGTCTTCCTGGCCTTTGAGAAAGTCGAGGCATTACGGAATCTGACCCAGCTGCGACCAGGCGCCCTGGCGCTGGTCAACCTGGCTGCCATCGAGCCGGTGACCGTCACCTCCGGCGGACAAACCTATCCCGATGATGACACGATGATGGAAAAAATCTCCCAGGTGACGCAGAAGGTGGTTTATTTGGACGCTGAGGCGACCGCTTCAGGGCTGGGGAATATCCGAGCTGCCAATGTGGTACTGCTGGGAGCCCTCTCGGCATTGATGGAGCGCGAAGGCTTGACCGGTGCGGAGCTCTCTGCAGATATGTGGCTAAATGTGATCGTCCAAAGAGTGCCGCCCAAATATGTGGAGCTCAACCGGCAGGCATTCAACGCCGGTCGGAAGGCAGTCATTGGATAAATTTATCAGACCTGGAATCATCGCTCCCGGTTGTTACTTTCTGTGTCGTCCCTCTGGTTCACACTTTTAAATTTAGCAGCACCACCCCAGCGATGACCAGCAATGTCCCTACTACTTTGGCAATATTGAACGACTCCTGGAACCAAATAATACCAATCGCCGCGATCACTGCCGTGCCCAGCCCAGACCAGATGGCGTAAGCTACACTCACCTCAATCTTTTTAAGCGCCAGTGCCATAAAGACGAAACTGATACCGTATAACACGAACATCAGCACAGACGGGATCAAGCGCGTCAATCCCTGTGAAACCTTCATCAGTGTGGTGCCAACCACCTCGGTGAGGATGGCAATCAGCAGATATATCCAAAACAGCATTGGGAACCTCCTTGCGAGGGAATCAGTGGGTGGTATGCGTTAGGGGATCAGGATATCCCATCGTTCTTCATAGGTTCATTTCATACACCCGGTAACGGCGGAGCGGTTTTGCCCCCAGTTTTAAGATGGCGTTGTTCATCGGGTAGTTGTCTTCCAAAACGTAGTTGATCTCCACGCGGATATCGGGCGTATAGCAGGATTCATACAAGGCGCGGTAGATCAGGCTATCGATGCCCAGGGCGTGATATTCGGGGATCACCCCCAGGGCAAACATGCGGTAGTGCCTGAGGCGTGGCAGCCCCCACAGCAACTTGAGCCAACCCAACGGGAACAGGTTGCCATGCATCCCTTTCAGGATCTGGTTGACATCCGGGATGGCGATGGCGAACCCGATGGGTCTTCCTTGCTGGTCTTCAGCAAAAAGCACGGCTTTGGGCTGGATGATCGGCTTCAAATCATGTGCCATGGCACGCACCTCTGCCTCGGTGACGGGGGAGTAGCCCCAATTATTCACCAGGCTTTGGTTGGAGAGCGAGATGATCGTTTCGACTTCCCGGTCAAAATTCTTCATATTGAGCTTGCGCACGTGCACATTGAAGCGCCTTGCCACCCGGTCGGTCAGGCTGAGGATGCGCTCCGGGATCTGGTAGCCATCCCGCACGTCGATGAGGTATACCAGCAGGTCTTTGGCTTTGATCAACCCGTAGGCATTGAAATGGTCGTTATAATAGGCTGGATTATAGGGCGCCATGACCACCGGTGATGGGGTATAGCCCTCCACCACGGCACCCCACTCCTGCGAGACGAAACTCCACGGTCCTCGCATGGCTTTCATTCCACGCTGGGCTAACCAATCCCTGGCAGTATCCAACAGCAGGCGGGAAGCTTCAGGGTCGGGTGGGCATTCATAATACCCGAACAACCCGACCGGCTCACCCCAGGCCTCCACCGCCAGCCGGTCGATAAACGCGGCGATACGCCCGATGGCAGTTCCGTTATCATGGAGTAAGAATAGGGCATAGTCGCAGTGGGTGAGCAGCGGGTTACGCACCGGGTCAAACTGCCCGCGCTGCTCATCCCGCAAGGGCGGCACCCACACCGGGTCATCTTTGTAGACCTGGTAAGTCAATTCGATGAATGTGTTTAGCTCAGCCGCGCTTTCCACCTTGGTAATGTTCATCTTTCCCTTTCACCCAAACCTGACGCAACGCATCGAGAGCGACCCGCCCCAGATTTTATCGGCGAAGAAGCTGACCGGCTCATCCTTGCCTTTCACCCCCAGGATGGTAAGCAAGGGCAGGTAGTGTTCGGCGGAATTCACCGCCAGCATGGCAGCCTTGCCATATTTTTCATAATGGACGAGCGCGGCATGCTCACCCTCCAAGATCCACTGCCTCACCTTTTCGTCGTATTCCAGCGCCCAGTCGAAGGCTGTGTCCTGCCACACCATCAGGCGCAGGTTGTGCACGATATTCCCGCTCCCGATAATCAAGACACCTTCCTGGCGCAGCCGAAATAACTCTCGACCCAGCTCATAATGATAAGCCGTCTCACGCGTACGGTCGAGGCTCAGCTGCACGACCGGCACATCTGCCTGCGGGTACATCTGGCACAGCACCGACCACGTGCCATGGTCCAGTCCCCAGGATTGGTCGGGCTGCACGATGGACCCCCTGACCAGTTTCAATATCCTATAAGCGAGTTCCGGAGAACCCGGGGCGGGATATTGCTTCTCGAACAGAGCCGGTGGGAAGCCGTAAAAATCATGGATGGTACGCGGCGCCTGCATCGCAGTGACCTGCGTGCCGTGGGTTTCCCAATGGGCAGAGATGCACAAGATGGCTTTGGGCGGCGGGATGTGCAAAGCAGCCTCCTGCCAGAGGCGGCTGAATTCATTGTCTTCGATGGCATTCATCGGGCTGCCATGCCCGATAAATAATGCCGGCATGATTGAGTCATCCATTACTGTTCTCTTCAGCGTATACTGCTGGGCTTTGAATGCCTAAATTTACTACCGATGGGCTTTAAAGGCAAGAAAATAAGTTTGCCACAACGGATATGAAGGAGAATGGAATTATAGGAAAAAGAACATCAGGGATTGGTGGGATCAGGTAATCTAAATTGATAACAAATTCGGTACAAATTGACAAGAAATATCTTATCTGAAAATCCGCGGGCTGATATAATCGCCGCATGATCAACTCAACCTTGACAAACTCCTATAAAATCATCTTAAATCCAACTGCCGGTCACGGCAATGGCACGCGCTCCCTCCCTCACATCGTTCAACTTTTCACTAAGCATGGGGTCGAGTTCGACCTTATTCGTACGGAACACCCCGGTCACGGCATCGAATTAACCGTCCAGGCTGTCAAGGACGGTTGTAGGGCAATCATTGCGGCCGGTGGTGATGGGACCGTGAATGAGGTCATCAACGGGCTGATGCAATGCAAGCTCGAAGGCCTGGCAATCCCCCCGTTGGGTGTGCTGTGCGTTGGGCGCGGCAATGATTTTGCCGGCAGCATGGGCATCCCGACCGAGCTTGAGGCCGGGTTCCAGGCATTGCTGGTTAACCACCATCTCACCATTGATATCGGGAAGGTGGTAGGAGGCAATTACCCCGCAGGCAGGTACTTTGGCAATTGCGTGGGGGTGGGGTTTGATGCCATCACCACCATCGAAGTTCACAAGTTGCCGCGCTGGGGAGGATTCCTGGGTTTTATGGTGGCGGTACTCAAGACGGTATTCCTTTATAACAAAGCCCCCATGGCTACGACGG
>Ga0214473_10003437_pt1 | contig 19219 bp, 18 predicted proteins | sample RVTome_7_FD_203509 | JGI IMG/M metagenome (GOLD analysis project Ga0214473, IMG submission 203509) | Soil microbial communities from uranium-contaminated site in the Upper Colorado River Basin, Wyoming, United States - RVT98D197 | ecosystem: Environmental > Terrestrial > Soil > Contaminated >... | reverse complement strand
GGGTTCCGCGTCGCGCACACCACGCGCGTGAGCGAGATCAGCCGGGATCTGGCCGACCTCGCGGCCCAGGCCATCGGCCGCTTCCACCAGTATCCCGATGGTCTCGTCCTCTTCGTCGGCACCATGTTCGCCCCCGTGGACGATCGGGGCGCCCCGGGCAGCGGATTCACGCACAAGGTCGGAGACGTGGTCAGCATCTCGTCGCGCGAGCTCGGCACGCTGGTCAACGAGGTCGTGCCCTGCGATCAGGCGGAGCCGTGGACCTTCGGCACGGGCGCCCTGATGGCGAACCTCGCCCGGCGCGGCCTGCTTGGCCCGTGAAATATCTGGAGGGCTAGACGGGCCGCGCGCTCACCAGGATGAACGCGACGAGGCAGGGCGCGTCGCTCCGGTTGCTCCAGGCGTGGTTGGTTCCCCGCTGGACGAGGCAGTCGCCGGCCGCGAGGAGCGTCTCCCCCTCGTCCATGAGCGCGTAGATCTCGCCGGACAGCACGAGCGCATAGTCGACGCTCGCCGTCTTGTGCATGCCGGGGTGGCGGGCGCCGTCGGGATCCATGGCGTGACGGGCGCCCATGGACGCGAACGCCGCCTCGCGGTCGAACGCGCCCGCGACCTTGTCGGGCGGGAACTCGACCACGCGGAAGATGGTGCCGCCCGGCGGCGGCTCCAGCACGACCGGTCGGGCGGCAGCATCGGCGTCGCCCTGGTTGGTGGCCGGGGCGGTGTCGGTGACCCACAGGTTGGTGAGGCCGAAGTCCGCGCGGCCCGGAAGGGCCAGCACATGGGGCGACGGGCCATCGCTCAGGATCACCGACTTGCCCCTGGCATCGTGGCCGGTCACCACCCGTCGAATCTTCCTCAGCATTCGAGCACCTCGTTCCCGGCAAGGAAGTGAGGCAGGAGGGCGAGCTCAGCCGGCCGGCCGCAGCACGGGCTCGCCGGACAACGCCGGCAGCACCTCGTGCGCGAAGCGGCGCAGGGACTCACGCCCACCCGCACTGTTGAGCAGCACGTATTCCGCGCCGGCGTCGCGCAGCGCCTGGAGCTTGGCGACGATCTCGTCGGGCGTGCCGTAGAGGGCCCCGGCCTCGGCGGCCTCGAGCGTATCGGCATAGGACATCATGCTCGCGCGGTTCTGCCCGTCCGGCCGCTGCGCCAGCCGCTCCATCCGCCGGCGCGCGGCCAGACGCGCCTCCAGGGCCTTCGCTCGCTCGGCCGCGCTCATGACCACGTGGATGGAGCGGGTGACCGCGACGCTCATGGGGTCGAACGGCCGGCCGCTCGCCTGGACCTCCGCCTTGAAGAGCGCGATCCGCTCGCCGATCTGGTCGACGGGGGCGAACTGGTCGAGGAGAAGGTTGTAGCCGTACGCGGCGACTTTCCTGATCGACGCCGGGCGTCCGGCGCCCATCCACATCGGGGGATGGGGCCTCTGCGCGGTCGGGGGCTCGACGACGACGCCCTCGAACTGCCAGTGCTTGCCACGGTGCGACCACGGCGCGTCCGAGGTCCATGCCTTGAGAATGACCGCCAGGGACTCCTCGAAGCGCTCCTCCGCCTCCTCCATGGGGATGCAGAAGCCCGCGAACTCGTTGTGACGGTACCCCTGGCCGATGCCGAAATCGAGCCGGCCCCCCGACAGTAAGTCGACCGTTGCGGCCTGCTCGGCGAGCAGCACGGGATTGTGCCACGGCAGCGTCAGGACGGCGGTGCCGAGCCGGAGCGTCGTCGTGCGCGCCCCGATCCAGGTCAGCAAGTTCAAGGTGGCCGAGATCTGGCCGAACCCGGTGAAATGGTGCTCGACGACGAACGAGCTGTGAAAGCCGAGCGCCTCGGCGAGGACATTGGACTCGACGAAGTCCCTGAAGCCCGCCCCGCTGTCGACGTCCGGGCCGCCCCGTTTCGCCTGCGCACTTCCGAAGATCCCAAAGCGCATGGTGCCCAGCTCCTTCGGCGTCACCTCGTCACGGATGCGACTCCTCCGGATGATACGATGCCCTCGGCCGGGTGGCCATCCCTTTCCACCCCGGGTAGTGTCTCAGTTTGAAATCTGGGCCCCGCCCGCCCCCTCGACGCCTGGGCTATACTCGGGGCATGAAACGGCCCTGAGACACTACCCGAAGGACGCGAGGGCCCGGCTACTGACAGTGCTTCGCCAGGCGGAAGGGGCGACTCTCGATGGACTTCTCGGGGTGATCCTCGGCGAGACAGGCGCCCAGCCGCTGATCGATCTCCTGGAGATCCTTCGGCCCGACGCCCCCCTTGACGACCTTGCGACCCTCCCCAAGGGCTACATGGACCGCTACCGCGCGCGTGCCAAGGAGATCGAGGAACGTCTCCAGCAGCACGCGCGGCAGTTCCAGCGGGAGTTGCGGGAGACCGGGATGCCCTCGTGAACGAGCACCGGTCTAGGAAGAAGTAAGACCGCAAAACCCAGAACCAGTAACGGCAACGAAGGCGCGTCATGCGCTTGCGGGCGCGAGGTGATATAAGCGGTCCGGGAGGAGCGCCGCTGATGGCCTTGATCCCATGTCGAGAGTGCCAGAGAGAGATCTCCAGCGAAGCGCTCGCCTGCCCGCATTGCGGCGCTCCGTCCCATCACCCCGCTCTCGACACGGAGCCCTCTGTCTCCTGTGCCCATTGCCACAACCCGCTTCCGGGCGGTGACACCTACTGCCCGAACTGCAACTCGGAGGTAACGACGGAGCCGGCCACAGAGGTCGAAGTGATGCGGGGAATGACGCCGAATCAGCGCGCCGCCTTTCAATCCCAACTCGCGATGGTTCGCAAGGACCGAGCAGTCGCGCTCCTGCTTACCCTCTTTCTCGGCGGTATCGGTGTTCACCGCTTCTACCTCGGGCAGGTTGGCTTGGGCCTCCTCTACCTATTCTTTTGCTGGACCTTCATCCCCTTAGCCATCTCGCTCTTCGAATTGTTCGTCATCATGGGCCGCGTTGACGAGTACAACATGCGCCAGGCCCGCCAGATCGCCTCTGGAATCGTGGCAACTATCAGGTAGCTCAACGGATGCGCGAGCCTGCCCGCAGTGCGGCGCGCCAGAGCCAGCGGGCGCGCGCTGACCGAGGAAGAGGAGCCGATGAGCCCCACCACCCGCCGCGAGCGCTCAAGCAGAGAGGAGGATCGAGGATGAGATTTGCGCCGGTTGTGAGTTTAGTTGCCCTGCTCGCTGGCTCCGCGCTTGCCTGGGACGAACCGGACGGGTTCGCGGAATCAAGTGGGGGGCGTCGCTCGACTTGGCGAAGCGGAGCCTCATCGAGGAATCGCGGAAGTCCGCGCCGCCGTATGGCCTACGCAATGAACCGCCATCGTGCGACGGACGCGGGTGCGCGGCCGGTGGATCAATTGGCCCGGTCCCCGCGAGCTTCGGGCTCGAATTTCACGCCCGGCGATTTGTCGCGGCCAGCATGTCTTTCTTTCCCTTTGATTTCGAGAACCTCGCGCGGATTTTCATCCATCGGTATGGTCAGCCGACTCGGCGTGAGCACGATTCTCTCGTGTGGGATGGCGTGAAGGTCGTCATCTGGCTCAACCGCTACAATGGCCTCTCTCTGAACTACGGCCGGGCATACATCGCTCTCAGGACCGAAGTGGAGAGACAGACGGCCGAGCAAAGCAAGGCCCTCAAGAATGCCAAGGACGACCTGTGATGAGCCTTGCGCGCGCGCTCGGGCGCGCCGTCGCGAGACTCTTCGGGCGCTCGGCATCCCCCGCCACGGCGGAGGTGACGCCTTCTCTGCCGCATCCGGCGGCGCCCCCATGGCCACTGACGCTCGAGGCGAGCGTTGTGCAGGTCCGCGGCGAGCCGGAGTACTACCGGGACTACCCCATCCAGATCGTTGGCGAATCGCACTACCAGGCCGCGATCCGCGCTCTGGCCGAGGCTCACGCCGACCGAGGTCCGCTCGACCACGGCGCGGAGTGCGCGGTCAGGGCCATGCTGGTTCCCGAGACGGACAACCCCTACGACGCCAACGCGGTGCGCGTCGAAATCGACGGTAGACAGGTCGGCCATCTCTCGCGCGCGGATGCGGCGCGCTATCGATCGCTCGTCGGCCTCGGCCGCGCGCCGGTGGGCGCGCTGATCGTGGGCGGCTGGGATCGAGGGCGGGAAGATCGCGGGTTCTACGGCGTACGCCTGGCGTTCAAGATGGACGCGGCTGATGTTCAGGCGTTGCAGGCAGGAGCATCGTCAACCGCCGAGCCTCCGCTCCCGGCCAGCCCGTCGCCGCTCGTGGGCCAGATCGAGCCGCGAGACGACGGGGCCTTCCCCGTCGATGTCATGGGAGAGGTTCGATACCAGCACGCCCTGGAGAAGATCTGCGCCGGGCGGCTCCAGGAAGGCTCGGTGCTCGTGGTGCCAGCCAGGTGCATTCCTGAGGACCGGGACGACACCAGCGTCCGCGTTGAGATTGACGGGGAGAGGGTTGGATATCTCACGTCTGGGCCCGCGTGGATCCACACCATGACGATGGATGGCGCTGCATCGGAGTGCCGCGCACGCATCTACGGAGGGTCGGACCACGGGGCCAACACGAACGCGGGATACTACGGCGTTCGGCTCGATCTCGTGCTTCGCGAGCTTCCTGCGGAAATCGCCCCGCACCGAGGAGCCTCCGACTACTCCTGCGAGATCATGGGCGACTCGAACTGCCAGCCAGCGCTGCTGTCCATCGTCGAGCGGCGGCGGGCCAGCAAACCCGCCGCGTGGGTCCCCTTAGTCATGGCCAGACTCGAGCCGGACAACGCGAACCCGTCGCGCGTTCACGTGATGGTTGACGGACAATCCGTGGGCTATCTCGGGAAGGCGAACTCCCGCAAGTACTGTGCGTCGACCTCGGGGCAAATCCGGGAAGTGCCGGCGCGCATTACCGCAGGTCAGAACGCTGACGGCAGACCGCGGTACGGCGTGAACCTGGAACTTCGATTTGAAGAGTGAATGGCCCTCACGAAGGGCAAGGACGACCTGCAGGGGTAGTGTCTCAGTTTGAAATCTGACGGCCGGGTCGCCCTACGTTCTTGACGCCGACGACCAGCACCTGGAAAGGGAGACCCCTTGAAAGGATTCTTCGGGACCGCGCTGATTGTGCTCGGAGTCGGCTCGCTGGTCGTACTCGGCTTCTGGGGCCTGATCCTTGATCTTCGAGTGCTTCACGCCATCGGAGGCTTCTGGCTCGCCCTAGCGGGCTTCATCCTTTTCCCGGCCATGCTGATATTTGCTCCCTTCTACGCTGGCGCAGTCTATGGGTATTGGGAGCCGCTCATTGTCACTATCGCGGGGGCCGTCTGCTCGTGGCCGCTCATTGCAGCTGGAGGGCATCTTCTTCGCAAGCGGCACGATGTCACGACGCCGTCGATTTCACATTGACCCACTACCCACCGAGGGCGCACCGTGCGGAGCGGGCGCCGCGTGTGCTATCGAGGGAGCAGAAGAGGAGCGATAATAAAGATGCTCAGAGTCTTCCGGTGGAGCCTCCTGGGACTCATCGCGCTCATCCTGCTCCTGGAAGCCTGCGCTCGCCACCCCGTCGCCGTTGCTGCCCGCCCGCTGACCGCCGAAGAACTCGCCGAGGAACTCGCTCGACCACCCGCGACCGCGCCTCCGGTGGTGCCTTACGGTGTCGCCATGCTGCCGCTGCCGCCCGACGTCGCCTTTCAGCAAATCATCGACGCCCTCGTCGCCAGGAATATCATTGTTGCCGCGACCATGAAGGACTCGGGCTTGATCCGAACTGGCCGCGTCGTCGTGCGAAACATCAACCGTTCGAGCGGAGGGGCGGCGCTGAAGTGTGGCTTTCAGCTCGGCGCCCGCGTGGCCCCATCCTACGACTGCATGGATTTCGCCGCGGAGTACCAGATCTTGATCCGGCCTCAGACACCCGGGGCATCGCAGATGACGGTCAGCGCAACCGCCATCGGCGTGAACGTGAATGGATTCCGGGCGGGGGCCATCAGCGACCCCTGGGTCCTTGCCCAATTGGCCGAACGGATGAAAACGTCTCTGATGCAGTCGTTGCCGCCACCGCCGCCGGCGCCGCTCAGGCAGGAGGCCCCTGCGGTGAGCGAGGCTCCGAGCTTGGCCCCCGACTGGTGCCGCGGCGACAACCTCTGGAAGGGCGATCACTGTGAGGTCGGTGGCGCAAAGAAGTAGCCTCCCCATCGCGCCGGGAAAGTGCACGAGAAGGAGACGCCATGATCATCCGTACCGTGTTCATCGGCCTCTTGGCCCTGCTCGCCGTCGGCTGCGCGAGCGTCATCAACGGCACCACACAGGAGGTCGGCCTGCGTTCCCTGCCACCCGGGGCGACGGTCAGCGTCTCCGGACAATCCGCGACGACGCCCGCGAAGGTCAAGCTGGCGCGCAACCAGGACCACACCGCGACGTTCACCATGGACGGCTTCCCCGAGCAGCAGGCCCACTTGAAGCAGAAACTCGACGGCGCCTTCTATGGGAATCTGCTCCTCGGCGGGATCATCGGCATCCCTGGCCGCCGTACCCCCAGCTCGACAAGGCCTACGCCGAGGGCGACGTCATGCGGTTCTGGGTGCGGTACCCGCGGGAGGGGCCGGATGGACCGATCGCGTGGCGGACGCGGAAGACGGTGCTGCAGCGGTACGTGGAGCAGCTGGAGCTGTGGGAGTAGGGGGGGGCGCCTCGGAGGACGCCGGGCGCGATCTGCACGTGTGCTATAGAGGCGGGCGAGTGGGATCGACGGTGATGAGCATGGCGGCAGCGGCGGCCTTGAACAGCGGTGAAAGGAGGAACGAGCCGTGAACCGTCTCGTGCACTTTCTTAACCAGGCCCCAGTGCGGAGTGTGGTTGTCCTGGGAGCGATAATGCTCACAATCGTTCTCTCAGGCAGGCTCCTGCGGTCAGACTCCATCTCGGCATATGTCATTCCAGGCGCGATTCTTGTCTGCCTCGTCGTCGTCTGCCTCGATTTCGCCGTCTCATGGATGACGGTATCGCGGACGAGAGAGGGCTGGGAACCAGGAAACCCAGTTCAGAAGGTCATCAAGCGGTTACTCGACCGTCGGGAGCCGGGGCTGGGGAGCCCGGCCTCGCCCGCGCAACAGGCCGCGCGCGCCACGACGGCCATCGCCGCAGTCCTTGACGATCGTCGAGCGCGGCGCGGATGGGCGACGGCTGCCCTGAGCGCGAGCCTCCTGGCCTACGTGGCGCTCCACTGGATCACCGGATCCGCGATGGCCCTCGGTGTCGTCCTGCTGCTCATGCTCGGCCTGGCGGTGAACAGCGCCTCCGCGGCCGCCCTCGAGTACCGCGTGAACCGGGGGCTCTATGGAACGACCGAGTACGACGCTCGCGAGATCATCGGGGTCGTCCTCGGCCACTCCGAGGACCTCGACCCGTCCGGCGGCCTCGGCGACCGGGCGATCGCCCCGGACCCGGAGACGGTCGCCGCCATCGAGCGCGTGTGGGCGGGAGAGCGCGCATGAGCGCCTGGGCGGATCACTCCACGGCCCTCCTGCGACGGGCAGCGGACATCCTCTTCGTCACGAATCCGAAGGGGACGAGCGTCGGGGCGTTCTTCGGCGTCTGCCTCGATGGGGCCGCGCGCCTCTTCGCCCCGACGCTGGCGCGGTACAAGGACACCTTCGACATTGCGCAGGTGAACACGTTCTACTTCCTCGCCTTCGGCGTGGTCCTGTTCAACCTGCCGTCCTTCCTGCGCCGGCGCGCGCTGCCGAAGGAGATCGAGGACGCCTTCGAAATCATCCGCCGGACAAAGAAAGACCTCACGGCCGTGCAGGTCCGCCTGCAGTACTTGGCGCTGTGCGCGGACGTGATCGCTCGGGCGACGCCGGCGGCTCAGCCGGTGCGGGGGGGGGCGCGCCGGCCGGCAGCGGGGGGCGGGTCGAGTGTGGCGTGAGGGGTGAGCGGGCACGGCATCCCAGGCGTTGCTCGTGACTCCGGCGATGGACCCGGGGAAGGCCGGTCATCTGTGGCCGTTGGAAGAGATTACCAGGCTGGCGGACTGATGCCGTTCGATGTCGATTCGCTTCTGTCCCCCGTGGAATGCGCCAAGCCGCGCAAGCCACAAGAGTTCCGGGCGTGGGTCTTGGCTAAGTGTGACGCGTTCGCGCAGATCGCCGAACTTCGTAAGCCGGTGCTCCGCCATGAGGGCCTCTTCAAGTGGTTCCACGAGGAAATCTATCCGTTTAGCTTGTTCGCCGTTCGCCGATACGGTGACCGCGACGACATTCTCTGTGTGCCGAAACTAGATCGGACCAGTGACGTCGACGCTGAGATTCGTGGGCCATCGAGAACGATCAACATCCAAATCACTGGCGCCCGCGACCCGAGTGAGCATCTACGGATGGAATACCTGGTAGAGCACGGCCACGTAAGTCTCACGGGGGGAACCAAGAGAGCGGGCCGCGAAATTGAAAATGAGGTGGAGTTCGTGGACCACCGCGAGTCCCGCGCCGATCATCTCAGCTGGATCAAGACTGCCGCCGAAGGCAAGGCCGGTAGGGGCCGATATGGGAAGAGCTACGAGCTTCTGATCTCGGTCGAGGATTGGTGGTTTGACGCTGATGACACCCCGGATGTTACCGACTTCATCGAGCGTAAGGTTCTCCGACTTCCGCTAGAGTTCGACGCCCTGCATATAGTTGGGACAACCGAGAGACTCTTCCTCTCCTTTCCATTACCGCGCGGCGAGACTGCAGGGGGCAGCGCTGGGCCGGTAATTTAGGTCAAACTGAGACACTACTCCACGTCCTTCTCTTCCGGAGGGAAGGGATGTCGCAACGATACCCTCGCCCCCGGGAGAGGGCCAGGGTGAGGGGGCGCGCACGCGCGAGAGCCCGCGGCCGCGAACACTGCGGGCCAAGGAGGACACGATGGCCGCTCCCGGAGACGATCGGAAGGACGCCACGCCCATCACGCGCGCGCACAACCGAGCCGTGCTGGACGCCCTCCCGTTCACCGACACGCAGGACTTCGAGGACGCTCGGCGCGGCTTGCTCGGCACCTTGCCCGAGGTCGAGATCAAGAACGACCAGGGCCGCGTCGTCTGGAGCCTGAGGGACTATGCCTTCCTCGGCGACGAGCACGCCCCGCCCACGGTCAACCCGAGCCTCTGGCGTCAGGCCCGGCTCAACATGAACCACGGCCTCTTCCATGTCACCGACCGCGTCTATCAGATCCGCGGCTTCGACATCTCGAACATGACCCTCATCGAGGGTGACCGGGGGCTCATCGTCATCGACCCCCTGATCTCGACCGAGGTCGCCCGGGCGGGGCTCGATCTCTATTCCCGGCATCGGGGACGGCGGCCGGTCACGGCGGTCATCTACACCCACAGCCACACCGACCACTACGGCGGCGTGCGGGGCGTCGTCGACGAGGCCGCCGTGCGGGCGGGCGACGTCGAGATCATCGCGCCCGACCGGTTCATGGAAGAGGTCGTCTCGGAGACCGTGCTCGCGGGCACGGCGATGATCCGGCGCGCGCAGTTCCAGTTCGGCGCCACGCTGCCGAAAGGCCCGCGCGGCCAGGTGGACGCCGGCCTCGGCAAGGTCACCTCTCGCGGCACCGTCACGCTCATCCCGCCGACGCGCGTCGTCACGATGCCGGTCGAGGCGCTCCGCGTCGACGGCGTCGAGATCGTGTTCCAGCTCGCCCCGGAGACGGAAGCGCCCGCGGAGATGCACATGTTCTACCCCGCCCTCCGGGCGCTGAACCTCGCCGAGAACGCCACCCACAACCTGCACAATATCTATCCGATCCGGGGCGCGCAGGCCCGCGATGCCAATGCATGGGCCCGCTACCTGAACGAGGCGATGGAGCGGTTCGGGCGCGAGACCGACGTCGTGTTCGCCCAGCATCACTGGCCGGTGTGGGGCAATCGACGCGTGCTCGACTACCTCGGCAAGCAGCGCGATCTCTACAAGTACCTGCACGACCAGACCGTGCGGCTCATGAACCACGGCTACAAGGCGGCCGAGATCGCCGAGCGCCTCACGCTGCCGAAGAGCCTCGCCTCGACGTGGCACGCGCGCGGCTACTACGGGACGCTCAGCCACAACGCGAAGGCGGTCTATCAGCGCTATCTCGGCTGGTACGACGCCAATCCCGCCAATCTCAACCCGCTGCCCCCGGTGGAGCGCGGCCGGAAATACGTCGAGTACATGGGCGGCGCCGAGGCGGCGATCCGGCGCGCGCGCGAGGACTTCGCGCGCGGCGAGTACCGCTTCGTCGCCGAGGCCATGAGCCACGTCGTCTTCGCCGATCCCTCGAACGCGGATGCCCGCGGGCTCGGCGCCGACGCCCTCGAGCAGCTCGGCTATGCGGCGGAGTCGGCGACCTGGCGCAACGCCTATCTCCTCGGGGCCCTCGAGCTGCGGCAGGGCCCGCCCGGCGCCGGCGCGCGCGCCCCCATCAGCCCCGACGTCGTCCGGGCCATGAGCCTCGATCTCTTCTTCGACTACCTGGGCGTGCGGCTCAACGGGGAGAAGGCCGAGGGGCGTCGCCTCGTCATCAACTGGGTGTTCTCCGACCTCGGCCGGGGCTACGTGCTCACGCTCGAGAACTGCGCCCTGACCTATCTGGCGGACCGGCGGAGCGACGGCGCCGACGCGACGGTGACGCTCGAGCGGGCGGTCCTGAACCGCCTCGTCCTGCGCGAGATGCCCTTCGCCGACGCCATCCAGCGCGGCCTCGTCGCCGTCGACGGCGATCCCGCCAGGGTCGTCGAGCTCTTCGGCCTGCTCGACGACTTCACCCTGATGTTCGAGGTGGTGGAGCCGAAGCGGGAGGCGAGCGGGCAAGGGCTCAGCGGCACTCCTTGAAAGTCTGACTTTCAATTGGCCCCGGGGCCCGGGTATCATCCCGGCATGGTCCAGCGGGCGTCGACTCCCAGGCTTCGGGCGGCGGCCCGGAAGTTTCCCGTGGTCACCGTGACGGGGCCCCGGCCGTCGGGGAAGACCACGCTCTCTAGCCCGCTCCATTCACGATCGCGTCTTCGGCGTCCTACACGCCCCCTCACCCTGACCCTCTCCCCCTCCGGGGGCGAGGGCATCGAATTGACTCCCTCTCCCTCTTCGATCAAGAGGGCCGGGGTGAGGGTGGGTGCCTGTTCGCGAATGGTCCAGGCTAGATCAGCCTGCTGAGCCGCCAGCCCGAGCGCGGCACGTCGCGATTCGCACACGAGAGGACACGACCAGGATGCCGGCTCGCAGCGGACAGGCTTACGTCGAATCCCTGAAGAAGAGCGCGCCGTGCGTCTACCTGGACGGCCGGCGGGTGGCCGACGTGACCGCCGAGCCCCTCTTCCAGGAACCGATCCGCGCCATCGCGGAGCAGTACGACATGCAGCTCGACCCCGCCTACGGGGACGTGATGACGTACCCCTCGCCCAGCACCGGCGAGCCCGTCTCCACGTCCTTCCTGGTCCCGTATGCGCGCGAAGAGCTGGTGAAGAAGCGCAAGCACTTCAAGCTGCGCGCCGATCACAACTTCGGCTTCATGGGCCGGGCGCCGGACTTCATGAACCAGTTCGTCACGGGCTGGCACCTCATGGCCGACCGCTTCGCCCGGGCCGGGGCGCGCTTCGGGGACAACGCCACCCGCTACTACGAGCACGTGCGCGAGCGCGACCTCTTCCTCACGCACATGCTGATCAACCCGCAGATCGACCGCTCCAAGACCTCGGCGCAGCAGGAGGACCCGTACCTGCACCTGGGCCGGGTCGGGGAGACCCCCGAGGGCATCATCGTGCGGGGGGCGAAGATGCTGGGCACCATGGCGCCGATCACGGAAGAGGTCGCGGTGATTCCCTTCGGGGGCGTGCCCCCGGGGGACGACGCCTACGCGCTCGTCTTCGGCATCCCCACGAGCACACACGGCCTCAAGTTCATCTGCCGCGAGACGGTGGCCCCCCGGCCCCGCTCGCGCTTCGACCATCCCCTGTCGAGCCGCTTCGAGGAGATGGACTGCATCGCGGTGTTCGACGACGTCCTGGTCCCCTGGGACCGCGTCATGGTCGACGGCAGCGCCGGCAGCGGCGAGATCATCAATACGCTGGGCGCCGACTTCAATGCGCTCCTCAACGTCCAGACCGCCGCCCGCATGCTGAGCCAGCTCGAGTTCTTCTGCGGGCTCGCCATGAAGGTGGCGGACACCATCGGCATCACCGGCTTCCTGCACGTCCAGGAGAAGCTGGGCGAGATGCTGAGCCACATGGAGGTCGCGCGCGCCGTGTTCTACGGGTCCGAGGCCCTGGCGCAGCGGCTCCCCAACGGCGTGTGGGTGCCGGGCGGGCCCGGCCTGCGCGCCTTCCACCTCCAGAGCGGCAAGGTCTACAGCCGCTTCGTCGAGATCGTGCAGACGCTGGCGGCGGGCGGGTTCTTCTACGCGCCGAGCGAGGCGGATCTGGGCAACCCCGAGATCAGGCCGTACATCGACCGGTACGTGCGCGGGCGCGCGGGGGTCTCGGCGGAGGAGCGCATCGCGCTCTTCAAGCTGGCGTGGGACGTGACCGGGGAGAGCTTCGCCCAGCGCATGGCGCAGTACGTGCGCTTCTACTCCGGCGACCCGATCCGGCTGACCGCCGGCTTCTACGCGCAGTACGACAAGGCCGCGCTGTTCGAGATGGTCGAGCGGGCGCTGGGCCATCGCGACGGCGAGCCCATCCCGATCTCGCCGGACAATCCGGGCGCGCCCATCCCGTACCAGCCGGGCACGCGCGGCATGGCCGGGACCTACGCGGCGACGTCGCTGCCGGCCGGGCGCGAGGGGCGGGGATAGGAGGGCACGGTGACCGGGGAGCGGGGACCCTCCAGGGCCGAGCTGCTGGAGGCGCTGCGCGCCAGCCGGGACGACGTGCTCGCAACTCTGCGCGCGCTGCCGCCGGAACGGCTGGAGGAGGGGCGCTACGAAAACGGCTGGAATGGCCGACAGATCCTCGCCCACCTCGCCTCGATCGAATGGACCTACCCGCGCCTCATCGACATCGCGCGCGCCGCGCCCACGACGGGCACCGCGCCCGGCGCGGCTCCGGCCGCGGGCGAGCTCCCCAACCGCACCATGCGAGGGGGGAACGACGCGTACAACGACCGGCAGGTCGCGAAGCGCGCCCAGCTCTCGGCGGCCGACTTGCTGGCGGAGTTCGAGGCGAACCGCGCCGCCACCATCCTGGCCGTCGAGACGGCGGACGAGGAGCTGTTCGCGCGTCGCATCCGCTCCGCGGGGGGCGTGACCGGCCCCCTGGCGGCGGTGTTCTACGAGGTCGCGGTGGCGCACGTCCTCGGGCATGCGCGCGATATTGCCGGAGTCCGCGCATGAGCCCGGCGCGGCCGGTGACGCGCGGACCCGAGCGCGCGCAGGCCGGCAATTCCCTACAGGAGGTGGGCACATGAGCCTCGCATCCAGGCGGAGACCCTCCAGGCGCGCGCATGCCCCGGCGCCGGTGCCGGCGGCCAGGACCGCGGCCAAGCCGAACACGCTGCCCTATACCGGCAAGGAGTTCCTCGCCAGCCTCGACGACGGCCGGGAGATCTGGATCTACGGCGAGCGCGTGAAGAACATCACCAGGCATCCGGCCTTCCAGAACTGCGCCCGGATGCTGGCGCGCCTGTACGACGCGCTGCACGAGGACCACAAGCGCGGCGACAATGTCCTCACCACGCCCACCGAGTGGGGCGGCTTCACCCACCGCTATTTCCGCGCGCCCACGACCGTGGAGGAGCAGGTCGCCGCGCGCGATGCCATCGCCGCCTGGGCGCGCATCACCTACGGCTGGCTCGGGCGCTCCCCCGACTACAAGGCGGCGTTCCTCGCGACCCTGGGCGCGAATGCCGAGTTCTACGCGCCCTACCAGGACAATGCGCGGCGCTGGTACCGCTACGCCCAGGAGCGCGTGCCCTTCATCAACCACGCGATCATTCACCCGCCGGTGGACCGCAGCATGGCGCCCGGCGCGCCCGGCGGGCCCACCGACGTCTACGCGCGCGTGACCAAGGAGACGGACGGGGGCATCTACGTGTCCGGCGCGAAGGTGGTGGCGACGGGCTCCGCGCTCACGCACTTCACGTTCGTCGCCCACCACGGCCTCATCCCGGTGCAGGGCAAGAACTTCGCCATCGTGTTCATGGTGCCGACGAACGCCAGAGGGGTGAAGCTGATCTGCCGCGTGTCGAACGAGATGCGGGCGGCCATGATGGGCAGCCCGTTCGACTATCCGCTCAGCAGCCGGCTGGATGAGAACGACGCCATCTTCGTGATGGACAATGTGTTCGTGCCGTGGGAGGACGTGTTCGTGTACGCCGACGTCGAGAAGGCCAATAACTTCTTCCCGCGCACCGGCTTCCTCCCGCGCGCGCTCATCCACGGCTGCACGCGGCTCGGCGTCAAGCTCGACTTCATCACCGGGCTCATGATCAAGGCGACGGAGATCACCGGGGCGCGGGCGTTCCGGGGCGTGGAAGCGAATATCGGCGAGGTCATCGCCTGGCGCAACATGATCTGGGGGCTGTCGGACGCCATGGCCAAGACCGCCGACCCCTGGACGAACGGCTGCATCCTGCCCGGGATGGAGCCGGCCGCGGCCTATCAGGTGCTGGCCCCCGAGGCCTATGTCCAGATCAAGAACCTCATCGAGAAGACCGTGGCGAGCGGGCTCATCTATCTCAACTCGCACGCGCGGGATTTCAAGGCGCCGGACCTGCGCAAGTACCTCGACCTCTACCTGCGGGGGTCGGGAGGCGTGGATGCCGTCGGCCGGGTGAAGCTGATGAAGCTCCTGTGGGACGCCGTCGGGAGCGAGTTCGCCGGCCGCCACGAGCTGTACGAGATCAACTACTCCGGCAGTCACGAGGAGATCCGGCGCTATGCGCTGTTCGGGGCGCTCGCCTCGGGGCAGTACGATCGCTGGAAGCAGTTCGCCGAGACGTGCATGGCGGAGTACGACCTCGACGGCTGGAAGGCCAAGGACCTCGTCAATGCCCGCCCGATCAGCGCGCTCCGGTGACCGGCGCCCGGCGCCGCTCCGGCCGGCGGGGCGGCGGTGATGACGCTCGAATCGGTCGCGGCCCGGCGCGCGGTCCCGCGCGCCATCGACGACCGCACCTTCCGCAATGCCCTGGGCCGCTTCGCCACCGGCGTCATCGTCGTGACGGCCGGCCCGCGGCGCACCCCGCACGCGATGACCGCCAACGCGTTCATGTCGGGCTCGCTCACGCCGCCCCTCGTGATCGTGTCGGTGGGCCGGACGGCGCGGATGCACGAGCGGCTCGCGAGCGCCCGGCGGTTCGGGGTGAGCATCCTCGACCGCGAGCAGGAGCCGGCCAGCCGCCACTTCGCCGGCCAGGCCGTCCCGCGCTTCGCGCCGGCATTCGCGGAGCTTGCCGGCGTCCCCGTGCTCGCCCGCGCGGCGGTGGTGATCGCAGCGCGGATCGAGCACCGATACGCGTGTGGAGACCACACGCTCGTCGTCGGCCTCGTGGAAGCGCTCGCCGTCGACGAGGCGTCGCTGCCCCTCCTCTACTACAATGGCCGGTACCGCGCGCTCCAGGCGCTCGCCGGGGCGTCGAGGACGGCGCCGGAGCCGTACCCGTCCTTCTTCTGAGCGGGGGGTGAAGGCTCACCGCCATGCGGGACAGCGAGGTGGCGGCGGACGAGCGGCGCGGATGACGGCGGCCCACCCCCGCTTCGGTCGCAACCGTCACCGGCGTGCCGGAGACCGGGCATGACATGCCCCCGGTGTCACGTCGAGAACCCCGCGGCGATGAGGTTCTGCGGCCAGTGCGCCGCGCCGCTGGCCGCGGCATGCCCCGCGTGCGGCGCCACCAACCCCCCCGAGCACAAGTTCTGCGGCCAGTGCGCGGGGCGGCTCGCCCCGGCCGCCGCGCCGAGGTTCGCGGGTCCCGACTCCTACACCCCGCGGCATCTCGCGGAGCGGATCCTCACCTCCCGGGCCGCCCTCGAAGGCGAGCGCAAGCAGGTCACCGTGCTCTTCGCCGACGTCAAGGGCTCGATGGAGCTGCTCGCCGACCGCGACCCCGAGGAAGCCCGCCGGCTCCTCGATCCCGTGCTCGAGCACATGATGGAGGCGGTGCATCGCTACGAGGGCACCGTCAACCAGGTCATGGGCGACGGCATCATGGCGCTGTTCGGCGCGCCGCTCGCCCACGAGGATCACGCCGTGCGCGCCTGCTACGCCGCGCTCCGGATGCAGGACGCGGTGCGCCGCTACTCGGAGGAGATCCGCCGCTCCCACGGCGTCGAGGTGCAGATCCGCGTCGGGGTCCACTCGGGCGAGGTGGTGGTGCGCTCCATCGAGACCGACCTTCACATGGACTACACCGCCGTGGGTCAGACGACGCACCTCGCCGCGCGGATGGAGCAGCTCGCGACACCGGGAAGCACGCGGGTCACCGCCGCGACGCTGGCGCTCGCCGAGGGCTATGTCCACGTGTGGCCGCTCGGGCCGGTGCCCATCCGGGGGCTCGCGGAGCCCGTCGAGGTCTACGAGCTCATCGGCGCGAGCGCGGCGCGCACGCGGCTCCAGGCCACGGCGCGGCGGGGACTCTCCCGTTTCGTCGGCCGCGACACCGAGCTGGAGCAGCTTCGGGCCGCGCTCGCCAGGGCGGGCCAGGGCCGCGGACAGGTGGTCGCCGTCGTGGGCGAGCCCGGCGTCGGGAAGTCCCGCCTGTTCTACGAGTTCATCCACTCGCACCGGGTCCAGGGATGGCTCGTCATCGCCGCGGGCTCCGTCTCCTACGGCAAGGCCATCGCCTACCTGCCCGTCGTCGATCTCCTCAAGACGTACTTCAGGGTCCAGGAGCGAGACGAGCAGCGCCGGATCCGCGAGAAGGTGACGGGCAAGCTCCTCACCCTGGACGAGACGCTCCGGCCGTTGCTGCCGGCATTCCTCGCGCTGCTCGACGTCCCCATCGAGGAGGGCGAGTGGCAGGCCCTGGACCCCGCGCAGCGCCGGCGGCACACGCTCGAGGCGGTCAAGCGGCTCCTGCTGCGCGAGAGCCAGGTCGAGCCGCTCTGCGTCCTCTTCGAGGACCTGCACTGGATCGACTCGGAGACCCAGGCCTTCCTCGACGGCCTCGTGGACGGCCTCCCGACCGCCTCCATCCTGCTCCTGGTGAACTACCGCCCGGAGTACCGGCACGGCTGGGGCAGCAAGACCTACTACACCCAGGCGCGCATCGACCCCCTGCCGGTGGAGAGCGCCGCCGAGCTGCTCGACGCGGTCCTCGGCGACGATGCCAGCCTCGGCCCGCTCAAGGCGCTCCTGATCGACCGCACCGAGGGAAACGCGCTCTTCCTCGAGGAGAGCGTGCGCGCCCTCATCGAGAGCCGCGCCCTCGCCGGCGCCCCCGGGCAGTACGCGCTCGTCCGGCCGGTCGAGAGCATCCAGGTCCCGGCGACGGTGCAGGCCATCCTCGCCGCGCGGATCGACCGGGTGCCGCCCGAGGAGAAGCGGCTCCTGCAATCAGCCGCCGTGGTCGGCAAGGACGTCCCCTACGCGCTCCTGCGCGAGATCGCGGAGCTGCCCGAGGGCCAGCTCCGCGAGCAGCTCGGCCATCTGCAGACCGCGGAGTTCCTGTACGAGACGGGCGCGTTCGGCGACCTCGAGTACACCTTCAAGCACGCGCTCACCCACGAGGTCGCCTATGGGAGCCTGCTCGCCGAGCGGCGCCGCGCGCTGCACGGCCGCATCGTCGACGCCATCGGCGCCGTCTACCGCGACCGGGTCGCCGAGCACCTGGCGCAACTCGCGTATCACGCCTTCCGCGGAGAGCTGTGGGCACAGGCCGTCGGCTTTCTCCGCCAGGCGGCCGCCAAGGCCGCGGCCCGCAGCGCGTGGCGGGAGGCCGCGGCGTCGCTCGAGCAGGCCCTCGTCGCGCTCGCGCGCCTCCCCGAGACCCGCGAGACGATGGAGGAGGCGGTCGACCTGCACTGCGAGTTCCAGCCCGTGCTCACGCCGCTCGGCGAAGCCCCGCGGATGCTCGAGCACCTGCGCGAGGCCGAGCCGCTCGCGGAACGGCTCGGGGACGCCCGGCGCCTCGGCCGTGTCGCCGCCCACATGACCCAGTGCTTCTGGATCATGGGCGAACACGAGCGCGGGCTCGCGTCGGGGGAGCGCGCGCTCGCCATCGCCCGCGCGCTCGGTGACTTCCCGCTCGAGGCGCTGACCAGCCTCCGGCTCGGTCAGGTCTACCACGTGCTCGGCCGGCCCGGCGAGGCGCTCGACCTCGTCACGCGGAGCATCGAGCGCCTGGCCGGCGACTTCGCTCGCGAGGGCTTCGAGATGCCCGCCCTGCCCGCCGTGGCCTGTCGGTCGCTGGGCGCCTATTGCCTGGCCGATCTCGGGCGGTTCGAGGCGGCGAGAGTCATGGCGAACGAAGCCGTCCGCGTCGCGGAGGCGAGCGGGCACGCCTACAGCATGGCGTGGGCCTGCCAGGCGGCGGCCGTGACGCGGGTCGGTCAGGGCGCCGGCGCCGAGGCCGCCCGCTGGGCGGAGCGGAGCCTCGAGATCGCCCGGCGGGAGACCCTGGGCGGCTTCATCTCCCTGGCGAGCACGGCGCTCGGCCGCGCCTACGCGCTCCTGGGCCGAGCCGAGGAGGGCGCAAGGCTGCTCGATCAGGCAGGCGAGCAGCACCACGCCCAGGCCCGCCTCTCCCGCTCGATCGGCCTGATCGAGGCGTACCTGCTGGCCGGGCGCCCCGCCGAGGCGCAGTCTCGCGCACAGCTCGTGCTGTCAGCCAGCCGTGGACAGAAGGCCCGCGCCTTCGAGGCGGCGGCCCTCCGGCTGAGCGGCGAGGCGCGGGCCGCCCAGGATCCGCCCGATGCCGGCGCGGCGGAGTCGGACCTCCGCGGCGCGCTCGCCATCGCCGAACAGCTCGCATTGCGCCCGCTCGTCGCGCAGTGTCACCTCGGCCTCGGCGGGCTCTATCGCGGCACCGGAGACGCCGCACGAGCCCTCGAGCACCTGACGACGGCGATCACGGCGCTCCGCGAGATGGACATGCGGTTCTGGCTGGAGCGGGCGGAAGCAGAGATCGCGCTGCTCGCCCGGCCCTAGCCCGGATTATGCGTGAACACATGCGCCACCCTCACCCCGACCCTCTTGATCGAAGAGGGAGAGGGAGCCGTTTCGATCCCCTCGCCCCCGGAGGGGGAGAGGGACAGGGTGAGGGGGCGCATGGGACGCGGAAC
>Ga0214473_10003436_pt1 | contig 19225 bp, 21 predicted proteins | sample RVTome_7_FD_203509 | JGI IMG/M metagenome (GOLD analysis project Ga0214473, IMG submission 203509) | Soil microbial communities from uranium-contaminated site in the Upper Colorado River Basin, Wyoming, United States - RVT98D197 | ecosystem: Environmental > Terrestrial > Soil > Contaminated >... | reverse complement strand
TCTCAGTCGGGTCTCCTCGCCCGTTTACGGGGGAGGGGGACCACGCGTAGCGTGGTGGAGGGGGCGGCCCAGGATTACGGTGACAGTGCACTAATTGTGCCTCTGTGGAGCAGCGGCCGCCCCCTCCACCGCCTGACAGCGGTCCCCCCTGCCATTCGAGCGTAGCTCTCATGGCCTTCTCGCCTAAGATCGCTCCACCGGAGCGATCTTGCCTTTGGCACAGCTCGAAGCCCGCCGCTTCGCGGGAGAGGACTCCTGACTGCGGCCTCTCAGTCGGGTCTCCACTCCCGTTTACGGGGGAGGGGGACCACGCGTAGCGTGGTGGAGGGGGCGGCCACAGGCACGAAGTGCAGATGCGATCATCTATCCTGACCCAGAAGCGCGCCAAGGTGCTGCGGCGCAACCTGACGCTACCCGAGCAGGCGCTCTGGTCGCTGCTGCGGATTACGGTGACAGTGCACTCAATTGCCTGAACGCCGCGGCTCGGCTAGCTTGAGCCATGTGCTGGCTTGCCGCCTTGTCGTGCCCGATGGGTGGCGAGATGACGGCCGGTGTGGGTGGCGAGATGACGCACGGTCTTATGCCGATCACGCTCCCGTGCTAACGATGGCGCCATGTCGAACGCCTCCGCACATGCTCACCTCTGGCCCGGGGTCCCGCTTGCGCTGGGCTCGGCGGTGCTGTTCGGGGCTTCGGCGCCGCTCTCCAAGCTGCTCCTCGGTTCGGTCGACCCATGGCTCTTGGCGGGCATCCTCTACCTCGGGGCGGGGCTCGGCCTGGGGGTCTTCCACCTGGGGAGGCGTGTCGTCGGGCTCCCCAGCGTCGAAGCCTCGTTGACCCGAAGGGACTTGCCATGGCTGGCCGCAGTGGTCCTGTTCGGGGGCGTGCTGGGGCCGCTGCTGCTGATGTTCGGACTCTCCCTCACCTCCGCCTCCACCGGGTCGCTGCTGCTCAACCTCGAGGGACTTGCGACCATGGTCATCGCGTGGCTGGTGTTCCGCGAGAACGTCGACCGGCGGCTGCTCCTCGGGGCGCTCGCCATCCTCGTCGGGGCGGTGGTGCTGACGTGGAACGGGCAGTCGGTCCAGTTCGACCTGGGTGCGGTGCTGATCGCTGGGGCGTGCCTCGCCTGGGGCATCGACAACAACCTCACCCGCAAGCTCTCGTCGGCCGACCCGGTGCAGATCGCCATGATCAAGGGCCTTGTCGCCGGCGCGGTCAATCTCGGTCTCGCGCTGGCGACCGGCGCCGCGGTGCCCTCGGCGGGCTTCATCCTCGCAGGGGGCGTGGTTGGCCTCTTCGGCATCGGGGTGAGCCTGGTGATGTTCATGCTGGGCTTGCGGCATCTGGGGACGGCGCGCACGGGAGCCTACTTCTCCCTCGCCCCGTTCATTGGAGCCGTGCTGGCGCTCGTGGTCGTAGCGGAACCGCTGACGCCCAGCTTGATCATCGCCGGGCTGCTGATGGGCTTTGGGCTATGGATGCACCTGAGCGAACGGCACGAGCATGGACACCAGCACCAGGTGCTTGAACACGAGCACGCCCATGTGCACGACGCGCATCACCAGCACGAGCATGATGGGCCGGTCGGCGAACCGCATTCGCACCGGCACCGGCATGAGCCGATGCGGCACACCCATCCCCATTATCCGGACCTGCATCACCGGCACGGGCACGGCTAGCCGACCGCCAGGACCTCAGGCGGATCGGTTCTATCGCGGCACAAGGCCGATCGAGCCACCGAATCGCCGGCCCTCAGGTCCCCATCCTGGGCGCCCGCGTTTCGTCGGGCTCGTCGTCCTCGTGCGGCGGGGTGGCCTGCTGGCCGGGCGGGGCGAGGTCGGGGTGGTGGGGGTGCTTGGCGACCGGCGGGCGGTGCATCAGGTCGAAGCGCCAGGCGGTGAAGACGAAGACGGCGGCGGCGCCGAAGACCAGGATGCCGGCGCCGAGGAAGGGGGCACCGGGGAAGTAGAAGGTCGAACCCTTGGGGGCGTTGGTGAAATAGTTGAAGAGCTGCGTCGCCAGTAGCGGGCCGATGATGGCGGTCAGCGAGTTGGTGGCGTTGATGGCGCCCTGCAATTCGCCCTGGGAGTCGTCGCTGACCTGGCGGGACATCAGCGAATTGATGGCGGGGCCGGCCAGCCCGGCGAGCGAGCCGATCATCAGGAAGCCGTAGAGGCCGAACTGGGTGTGGATGAAGGCGGTGCCGGACATGGCGATGGCGGCCGCCACCATGCCGAGCAGCACGGTGGACCATTCGCCGATGCGCTTGATCACGGGGGCGATGAGGAAGGCCTGGCTGATGGCGAAGCCGACGCCGAAGGCGCCGAGCGCCAGCCCGATCTGGCTCGAGGAGAAGCTCAGCACCTCGATGGTGAAGAAGTTCCAGACCGAAGGAAACGCCTGGCTGGCGAGGGTGAAAAGGCCGAGCGCGGCCAGGAGCCAGAGGACCACCGGATTGCGGCTCAGCGCCCAGAGAGCGCCGAACGGGTTGGCGCGGCGGATATCGAATGTGCGGCGCTTCGCCTTGGCGAGGCTTTCGGGCAGCACGAAAAGCCCGAACAACAGGTTGGAAAAGGCCAGGAAGGCGGCGGCGTAGAACGGCCAGCGCGGGCCGAGTTCGCCGAGCACGCCACCCACCACAGGCCCGATGATGAAGCCGAGCCCGAAGGCGGCGCCGATCAGGCCGAAGCGCTGGGCGCGCTTCTCATGTGGGGTGATGTCGGCGATGTAGGCGGTGGCGGTGGCGACGGCGGCGCCGGAAATGCCGGCGATGGCGTGGCCGATGAACAGCCAGGTGACGGACGGCGCGAAGCCCATGATGGTGTAGTCGATGGTCAGCCCGACCAGCGAGGTCAAAAGGATCGGGCGGCGTCCGAACTGATCGGAGAGGTTGCCCAGCACCGGCCCGAAGATGAACTGCATCAGCGAATAGAAGAACACCATGTAGCCGCCGATGACTGCGGCTTCAGCGACAGTGCCGCCGGTCAAATCGCCAATGAGCTGCGGCAGGACCGGCAGGATGATGCCCAGCCCGACCATATCGAGCAGGATGGTGAGCAGGATGCAGGCGAGCGTCAGCGTGGATTGGGGAGAAACGGCCATTGCGTCTGGTCTGAACTCTTAAGTTATGGCGGGCAGTTGACACAGGCCGCCGGGTCAAAGCAAGCCGGAAGCTAGGGAGCGGGGCTGGGGCTTTCGGCGCGCCGCGGACCGGCGATCTCGGGCTCGGGGGCGGCGTGATAGCCGTAGAGCCAATCGAGGCGCTTGAGATGGCCGCGCGGCCCCTGCAGGGCGATGACGGCGTCGCGCCCCAGGGTGAACGGCCATTCCAGGTGGAAGGCAAAGCCATTGGAGATCGAGAGTTTTCTCACCTTTTCGACGCGCGGCTGGCGCAGCGCCGCGTAGCGGGCGAAGGCCGATGCGGCATCGGGCTCGGTCATCAGCAGTGGCGCCAGGATCGCCGCGTCCTCGATGGCCATGGCCGCGCCCTGCGCCTGGAAGGGCAGCATGGCGTGTGCGGCGTCGCCGAGAAGGCCGATGCCATCCTCATGCCAGTTGCTGGTGACGACGGCCGAGAGCGGCCAATAGCCCCAGGCGCCCTTGGCGGCCTTGGCGATGCTATCGAAGTGCGAACTGGGGAGCATGGCCCAGGGGAGGGTCGGCGCCTTGGGGGGATTGGGCCCAAAAGCCAGCGCGGCCTTTTCGTGGGCAAAGAGCGCGATGTTGACCTGCTTGCGGTGTGGCAGGGGGTAGCAGACGGCATGATAGCCCGGCGCGAACAACAGCGTGGTCCGATCCGGCGCGATGGCGCCCTGCAGGCTCGCCATGGGGATGGTGGTGCGCCAGGCGACCAGACCGGAATAGGTGGACTCGGGGCCGCCGAGGAGGGCCGTGCGGGTGTACGAGTTGACCCCGTCGGCGCCGACGAAGGCAAAGGCCCGGGCACTGCGCGAGCGGCCGTCGGCCTCGTCGGCCGTCACCGAGACGCCGCGGGCGTGGCTGATCGCATCGAAGGCGCGGACGCCGAAGGCGATCTCGATATTGGCGAAGCGCTTGCAGGCCCGGTAAAGGACGCCGGCGAGGTCGGCCCGATGCATGACCGCATAGGGCACGCCGTAACGTTCCACCATGGCCTGGCCGAGCGCGAGGGTGGTCAGCGGCCGCTTGGCCCGGAACGGGAAAACGTCGATCCCGGACGGCTCGAAGCTCTTTGCCGCGATCTGGCGTTCGAGCCCGAGCTGGTTGAGGACGCGGCGCGCATTGGGGCTGATCTGGAGGCCCGCGCCGACTTCCTGAACCGCTTTGTTGCGCTCGAGGATGACCACGGTCGCGCCGAACTTGGCCAGCGCCAGCGCCAGCGTCATCCCGGCGATGCCGGCGCCAGCGATATAGATAGTGCGGCCGGTGCCGGACACGGCTGGCTAGGCGGCCTCGGACTGATAGACGGCCGAGAGCGGTTGCGAGGTCCCGGCAGCCAGGCTGGGGTTGAAGACATACAGCGTCGAGCAATAGGCGCAGACGATCTCGTTGTCCTTGCCCATGTCGAGGAAGATGTGCGGATGATCGAAGGGCGGCAGGGCCCCGATGCACATGAATTCCTTCGAGCCGACTTCGATGCGGGCGAGGCCGTCGGTGTTGTGGAAATGAGGTGTGCTCGAATGCGCCATTCGTCGGCCCTGCAATAGCTTGTGGAAGAAGACGGCGCGACCATAGCGAAGGGGCGACGGGAAGGGAAGGGACCGACGCGCGGCGGTTGCCGACGTCGCATGGAGAATAACGTCGCCCGCGCTCTGCTCCTTCTGCTAGTAAAGCGATATCGTCGCCTATGCTAATGCTGGCACGATGGGCAGCTTATTAACCTCTACTGTGAAATCCTAAAATCCGATTGAATGTAACAGGGTGTCCTTATTGAAGGCGGGACTATCATCCAGGGACACTGCTCGGGGGTTTTTAGATGTTCCGCCGATTGACGTCATTGATCGAGCAGGGAACGTGGGGTTCGACTGGAGCGCGCAAGCTCACCAGCGAATTTGCACGACTGGCCCTGATCGCCAAGCACACCAGCAACGCCGTCAATATCCTGGACAACCGCGGTCGCATCGAATGGGTCAACGACGGCTTCATCCGCATGACCGGCTACAGTTTCGAAGAGGCCAGGGGGCGCGTCCCCGGTTCGTTCCTCAGATGCGAGCGGACCGATCCGGTGGTCGGCGGCGAGATCGACGCAGCGATCCGCGAGGGCCGGGCGATCCGCCGGGAACTGATCAACCGCGGAAAGTCGGGGCGCGAATACTGGCTCGACATCGAAATCGAGCCGTTGTTTGGCGACGACGGGACCCTTACCGGGTTCATGGCAATCGAGACCGACATCTCGGAAGCCAAGTTCCTGCAGCAGGCGCTCACCGAGCGCAACGCCGACCTCGAACTGATGTCGGAACTGGCCGGCGTCGGATCCTGGCGCATCGACATCGTGCGGCAGTCGCTTTGGTGGTCCCAGCAGGTTTGCAAGATCCACGAGGTTGACGAGAGCTTTCAGCCCTCGCTCGCCAACTTCACCCGGTTTTTCCCGACCGAAGCCAGGGAACAACTCGATTCGCTGATCAAGTCCTCAATCGAGAGCGGCGCCCGGTGGGATGTCGAGCTGCCGCTGATCACGGCCAAGGGGAAGAAAACCTGGGTTCGGGCGCTCGGCCGGCCGGTGCTGGAGCACGGCGAGATCGCCGGCGTCGCGGGCGCGTTCCAGGACATCGCCGCGATCGTTGCGGCGCGCGACAACCTCAAGCGCACGCAGGAACGGCTCGAACTGGCGACTGTCAGCGCCAATATCGGGCTCTGGGATTGGCACCGGGACGACAACCGGACATGGATCAGCGCCAATTGGTGGGAACACCTGGACTACGCGCTCGACCAATTGCCCGAAACGCTGGCCTCGGTCGAAGAGCCGATCCATCCGGACGACTACGAGCGGGTGGCGGCGCAGTGGCAGGATTTCATCGATGGCAAAACCGGGCGGTTCCTTTGCGAATTCAGGTTGCGCGATGCCAAGGGCGGCTGGCGCTGGGTGCAATCGAACGGTCGCACCACCAAGATCAATCGCCGAGGCGCAGCCGAGCGGGCCTCCGGCGTATTCATCGACATCCACCAGGCCAAGCTTGCCGACGAGCAGCGTGTCCGCGATCAGGAGCATTTGTGGTCGCTGGCCAATATGGACAATCTGACCAGACTGCCGAACCGGGGGCATTTCTTCTCCGAACTGGAAAACGCCATCCGCAAGGCGGCGCGCAAGCGGCGCGGCCTGGTGGTGGGGATCGTCGATCTCGACCGCTTCAAGGAGGTCAACGACAGCTTCGGTCACGCCATCGGGGACGAACTGCTGATCAAGATCGCGCAGCGCCTGCGCGAGGCTGTGCGTAGCGGCGACGTCGTCGCACGGCTGAGCGGTGACGAATTCGCCTTCTTTCTCACCGATGTCGCCGACCCGGTCGGGGTAGAGAAGCGGCTGCGCAAGCTCCTGGCGGCGATCTGCGACCCGGTCAACCTCTCCAACCTGGTCAAGCGCGGCGGCGGGTCGATCGGCGTGGCTACCTACCCGGCGGATGCGATTTCATCCAATGACCTGCTGCGGCGGGCTGATATCGCACTCTATGCCGCCAAGACCAACGGCCGCCGCGGTTGCCAGTGGTTCCAGCCGGCGATGGAGGAGCAGCTCGTCAAGGGACGCGATGCCCGCCACGATTTTGAAAGCGCGATCGAGAACGACGAGATCATCGCCTTCTACCAGCCGGTGATCAGCGTGGAGGGGTATGCGATCAACGGATTCGAGGCCCTGGCGCGCTGGAATCATCCAATGAAAGGGATCATCGGTCCATCAGATTTCTCCTCGGCGCTGCTCGAGCCGGAGATGGGACGGTTGCTTGGAACACGGATGCGGGCGCTGGTGTTCGGGCAGATCGCCGAGTGGCGGATTGCCGGGGTGCCGTTCCGCCAGGTGGCGTTCAACGTGGTCGCCTCCGACTTCAAGGAAGGAAGGCTGGCCAAGGATGTGCTCACGGCGATCGCCGATGGCCGGGTGCTGCCGCAAGACCTCTGTGTCGAGGTCACCGAAGGCGTTCTGATGGACGCTGCCGGCAGCAGCATCCGCGAAGACCTGTTCACGCTCAGGCGCGCTGGGGTGGAGATCGCGTTCGACGATTTCGGCACCGGCTACGGGTCGCTTTCGCATTTGCGGGAATATCCCATCGACCGGCTCAAGATCGACCGGTCGTTCGTAGTGAGTCTGCCCGGCAACGAGCGGGACCTCGAGATTGTCCGGACCATCGGCACGTTGGCCGGCGCGCTGGGCCTGCGGGTGACCGCCGAAGGGGTGGAGACTGCCGAACAGGCCGATCTCGTCCGCTCTGTGGGCGCGACCGAATTGCAGGGCTACCTCTTCGGCAAGCCCATGCACCCGCATCGCGTCGCCGGCTTCGTGTCGCGCTTCAGGGCCGGGATCGAGGCGAAGCCCGCCGATAATGCGGACGCTGCCGAAGGGGGCAAGGTCACGCGGCTCGCCACGCGCCGCGCCTGACGCTTCCGTGCGATTCTGTCTCGGGTTGGCGGCGCCGGCCGTCGATGCTAGATCGGCGGCGCAGAATTTCCCGGGATAGTGTGCGTGCCAAGCTTCCTCTCCGACAGCATCTCGATTGCCTACGACGTCTACGGCGAAGGTGCGCCGATCTTGCTGATCCATGGCTTCGGTTCGAGCGGCAAGGTCAATTGGGTCGATACCGGCTGGGTGGAGACGCTGACAAAGGCCGGCTACCAGGCGATTACCATCGACAATCGCGGGCACGGCAGATCCAAGAAGCTCTATGATGCGCGGCTGTATTTCGCACATGAGATGGCCATGGACGCCAAGCGGCTGCTGGAGCACCTGCGCATCGAGCAGGCGCCGGTCATGGGATATTCGATGGGCGCGCGGATCGCAGGGTTTTTGGCGCTGCGGCACCCCGAGATGGTCAAGTGCTCGGTCTGGGGCGGGATGGGGATGAACCTGATCACCGGGCTCGCCGATTCCGAAGAAATCATCTCGGCGCTGACGGCCGGCTCCCTGGCCGACGTGCAAGGCAAGACCGGGCGGCAATTCCGCATCTTTGCCGAGCACACCGGCGCCGACAAGGCGGCGCTGGCCGCCTGCATGGTGTCCTCGCGCGAGCCGATGACCGAGCATCAGGTCCGCAACATCAGCGTGCCGGTACTGGTGGCCGTCGGCGCCGAGGACGAGATGGCCGGCCCACCGGCTCCACTCGCCGCGCTGCTGCCGAGGGGCGAGGCGTTCACGATCCCGCGGCGCGATCACATGCGGGCGACCGGCGATGCACAATTCAAGCAGGCGACCCTCGAATTCCTCCGGGATCACGGATAGTTCAGCGCCGGCCGCCCGGAAAAGAAACCATTCTTCGTCTCGGGACTTGGTTTGCAGGGGGGAGATCGCCTATATCGGTATTCTGCGATGGAGAGCCCTATGAACAGCACGATGACGAAGCCGGTTCATGTCACTTCCGTGGACCCGGTCTGGGACGCCGTGATGGCGGGCGCGCGGCAAATCGTGGCCGGCGAGCCGTCGCTCTCCAACCTGGTCTATGCCAGCGTGCTCAACCATAGCCGTTTCGAAGACGCCCTGGCGCATCGGCTCGCCGAGCGGCTCGATCACAGCGATGTCTCGGCCGATCTTATCCGGCAGGCCTTCGAAGACGCGCTGGAACTGCGGCCCGAGATCGGCGCCGAGGCGCGGGCAGATCTGGCGGCCACACTCGAGCGCGATCCGGCCTGCCACAAGGCGGTCGACGCCTTCCTCTATTTCAAGGGCTACCAGGCGATCCAGACCCACCGGTTCGCCAATGCCCTCTGGCATTGCGGCCGCAGGGATTTCGCGCTGTATCTGCAGAGCCGTTCGAGCCAGGTGTTCCAGGTCGACATCAATCCCGCCGCCAGGATCGGCAAGGGGATCATGCTCGACCATGCCACCGGGTTCGTCGTCGGCGAGACGGCGGTGATCGGCGATCACGTTTCGATACTGCAGGGCGTTACCCTGGGCGGCACCGGCAAATCCGAGGAGGACCGCCACCCCAAGATCGGCAATGGCGTGCTGATCGGGGCCGGGGCGATCGTTTTGGGCAACATCAAAGTGGGCGAATGCGCCCGGATCGGCGCTGGTTCCGTCGTGGTCAAGGAAGTGCCGCCGCGCGTGACGGTGGCGGGCGTGCCCGCCAGGATCATCGGCGAAGCGGGCGTCGCCCAGCCGGCGTCAGTGATGGACCATGTCGTCATGGTCAACGACCTGACGGGCTGAACCGCCGTATTTTCGCCTATTCGAGCGGGGAAAAGTGGGGGCCGGGATTGCCCGCATGGCAACAATCCCTATTGTGGCGATCCCATCCACTACCCGAGGAAAACGGTTCGTGAACCACCCCGAGATCATCAAGCTGCAGAAGTTCCTGCAGCAAAAGTTCGGCAATCGCGCTATCGACGTGCGCCCGCGCAACAAGCAGAACGATAGCGTCGAGGTCTATCTCGGCGAGGAGTTTCTCGGGCTCATCTACGTCGACGACGAGGACGGCGACCGGTCGTATAATTTCCAGATGGCGATCCTGGATGTGGATCTAGAGGATATTCGCTGAGGCGCTCCTGCCACGAGCACCGTCGCGGCACCATCACCGGCCCAACGCCGAGGTGGTCGTACCGGAGGGAACTGGCCGCAAGAATGTGGTAGCGTCGAGGTTGATCGCTCAAACACCAACCGGCACCAAGGTGCTTCAATCCTGAGTCAAGAAACCAATCGCACCCGGGTCATTTTGTATGGAGTACGCTCCCGTCGCCAGCACGCCTTGCTCCGACGCGGAATCGGACAACGGCGGGGTGAAGTTCGTGTCTTTGCAGGAGCTGGCGTTCCCGAATGGACCGTTGTCGATCCCCCGTGGCCGGCTGGCTATTCCCGGGAGAATCCTCAATGTGGCTCGGACGCCGGTCTGGACGGTTGGCCCCAACGGACTGACAACGTTGGTCGAGGTGTGGACATCGTAGCCGCCGTAGAAGTTGGCGTAGGCCTCAGCGCCCAGGAAGACACACGGCGCGACCTCATGGCGCAGCCCGACGTCGACGTGTCCCATCAGCGTCGTGCCCGAACCTGAAAGTACGATAGGCCCGCCAGCGGTCCGCAGTTCCAGCGATTGGAAAGCGATGCCGCCGCCGGCCCCGACGACCCATTGCGTGCCAGGCACGATGTCGCCGGAGAGGCCGATCCGCGGCGCGAGGCTGAAGGCTCTGGAGAAGCCCTCGACGGACAGGCTCCCCGGCGTCAGCGTGTTGACGACCAATCCGGGCGACAGTTCGTCGAAATAAGCGTCAATGCCCAGTTCGATGAGCAGCGGCTCGGGCCCAGGCTTGACGACGACGCCCGCCCCAACCTTGCCGTCGGCCCCGGGGCCGAATCTGACCGCCTGATCGAAAGCCGTGAGGGAGCGATCGGACGGACCCCAGACCACGCCGGCGCCCAACTCAAAAAAGACCGAGCTATCCGGGATAGTCGCATCTTGCGCTGTCGCCGGCACCAGCCCTTGCGACGTCAGCGACAGTAGTGCCAAACAAAAGAGACATTTCTGCACAGTCATTTGACGCCCCCGTGTCTTGATACTTTCTGCGATACCTGCCTGAACGACCTCTGCCTCGAACGGACATTGGCCGAAATCAGACGTGCTGCCAACCCACCCCTGCGTATCCGCAAGAAATCGCAGGACGCGCGAGCATCTCAGAACACGCCGATCCTCTTAAGCAAAGGCTGCATCTCGTCGTCGAATCGGCGCCAGTTGGCCAGCACGTCGGCGTCGAAGGCGTAGACGGCGGCGATCGAGGGGCCGAGGTGGACGGTCCGGAGGCACCGGGCCTGGGCGTCCGGCGTCACCGGTGCGCTGCATTTGGCGACGAACGGATCGGCTGACAGCGGATCGTACCAGGCCGTTTCACCCTCGAACCCATCCTTGCCGGCGAGCGGCTTGCCGACCAGTCCCGGCGGTCCCGACAATTGCTCGGGAAGGAACTGGTGGAGGTAGACCCCATCCAGAAGGCGCGAGCTGGGACGCGCGCGGCTTCTGGGCAGGAGCGTGACCTCGACGCTACGCATCTGGGCACCAGGGCCGAGCGGCACGCTCAGCTGCAGATCGATCTGCTTGGCGAACCCCTCGACTCGCTGCTCGGCATAGCGGAACCAGGATAGCGGGATCTCGAGGTCGCGCTCCCCGATCGTCCGTGTGAGCGCGGTTTCCTCGTCGGCTCGATGCGGCGCCTCGCGGCTATGCCGGCTGGCAGCATCGATGGCGTAGGCCAGCCCCAGGCCAAGCAGCGCCAGCGCCAGCATGATCGCAGCGACATTGAAACCCACAGGGGAAGCTTGGCTCCGCTGCGCGGTAGGAGTGAGCATGGCGCGGATTAACCAGCATTGCCGAGAAAAGATGACAGCCGAGTGGGCACCTCATATGATTAACAAACTGTTAATACCCTGCGAGCGTGGCATGCGCTCAAGGTGGATATGGGGTGGTCCTGATGGTCACAGAACTTGTGCTTGCAGCGTTCCTTATGGCGGTCGGGCTTGCGATCTCCGGGGCTGGTACGCACCTTTACCAATGGCTGTCGAAACAGCAGGCGGCGCTCCGCTATGACGGCAAGACGCTGGTCCACACTTTTGGACATCTGGCGGTGAGCTTCCTGTGCGGACCATACATCATGCTGCAACTGGGTTGGCAGCACGAAAAGGGCGGCACGCTATCGGTCAGCTCGGCGCTGATCTCGGCCCTGGTCGCCTTCGGCTGGGCTTTCATCGTCGGCCTGCTGATCGTGGGCGCCTACGTAACCGTGCTGGGCTGATCCGCTCAAAAGGCAGAGCCAGCCGCGTTGGCGGCTGGCCGGCATTTCTGGTCATCGGCAAAAGGCTATTTGGTGGAGGCGGTGGTGGCGACCATCATCGCGCGGCTATCATCGATACCGACCCACTGGCCGGCATTGGCTTGCGATTGACGCTTGAGGAAATGGTAGGGCGTATCGGCCCAGACCTTGATCGTGCCAACCTGGTTGTCGAGCACCACATCGCCACGATCGGTGCGGACCATGAGCACGGCATGGCCATTGCCGTTGGGCTCGCGGACGACCGCCATCAATAGCGTACTGGCGTTCCAGCCGTTGGCGATCAACTCGCGGCGCTTGGCCAGCGCGATATCCTCGCAATCGCCATAGCCGCTCGGATAGGTCCAGAACTCGGCAACCTGATAGTAATCCTGGTCCGTGACAGGAACGATGGCGCTGTTCAGGTTGTTGTTGATCGACACAAGCTGCGTCCAGCGTGTTTCGTCTAATTCGGTCACCTCGACCGCGCCGGCATAGACGCCGCACTCGTCACCGTGGGTCTTGCAGAATTCGGAATGACCGATCGGGATGCTGGTGGGACCAGTGACCTGCGCAAAGGCTGGATTGGACAAATCCACGTTGGACGCGGCAGCTGGTGCCGCAAAAGCCAGCGACGCGGCAAGCACAGCTATAGCCGAGCCAAGAGTCGATTTCGTGATTGGCATTTCGTGAGCCCCCTGTTGGAGATCACGATGCCCGTCCGAAATTGCGCTGCCCCGAAAACTCCAATGTTGTTTTTAATTGAATTTGGGGGAGTGCGTTAAGGGTCTGTTAATCACGTTTTCGCCGTACGAGCGAAAACGCTGCGCATGCGCGGAGGTTTGTGGCGCCCGAGACACAGAAATCGGTAGGTGCTAGTTTACCCGCAGGTTCTGTTGCACGACGGCCAGCATTTCCTGGGCGGAGGAGAACTCCACGCCCACCCCGTCCTGGAAATGCCGCACGACACGGCCGCGCATGCGCCCCAGCGTGACGGGCGTGCCCATTGCGGGCCGTACTGCGAGTTCGATCGCGGCGCCCGAAAGCGAGATGTCGATGATCTTGCAGTTGTAGCGGCGGCCATCGTCGAGCACGACCGTCGAATGGCGATTATCGGGGACGACGCGCTCGTGCCGGCGGTCCTCGGGGAGGTCGAGGATGTCCTTGTTGGCGAGCCAGGTGAGCTGGGCCGCCATCTTGTCCCGCTTGCGCGAGGAAGCACTGACTTCCATCACGAAGCCGCCGTCGACACCTGCGGTAATGGAGCCTTCGATGCGCCCGAGATGATCGAGGTAGACGATGACCTTTTCGCCGATCTGCCCGGCGACCGGGGCGATGACCAGCGCATCGCCCGGCGACATTTCCAGCACCTGGCAGGGAAACTCGCGCCTGTCGGCCAGCATATAGCGGCCCAGGACCGAAATCTTGACGCGTTGGAAGCGCGGCAGCTGGGCGTAGCTGCGAGCCGGTCTAGCCAAGCGTGAGGCGGTGTCGTCGGTAAGCATAAGGGAATGCCGTGCCCGTGGCCTTTAAGTATGTCGCCACAGACTAGATCGGTTTGGTTAACCGAAGGTGATCCCGGCCCCCGCAAATTCGGGGAAACGCCGGAAAAAGAGCTAGTTATCTGCGATTGGCGGCGCGTCAGGTCTGGCGGCCGCCGTCGATCACGGCCAGGTGGGCATAGCGGCGGGCGGCACGGCCGTAAATCGTCGCCGCCATCGGAATCGGCGCGTGCTGGCCGTCAGCAAAGATCAGATCGCTGGGTACCGATGCGGCGATGTCGCGGGCCATATCGTCAAGGGAGACGTCGTCGGGCCAGATCAGCCGGAGGCCGGTGATGCGCTGCTCCATGATCGGCTGAACGCCGAACCAATAGGGTTCTTCCAGTGCCGTCATCGCGCCCAGCAGGCGGGTGTGGGTCGAGCCGTTGTGCCGGACCGGGAGCAGGATGGTTTCGATCGTGACCTTGGTATGCACGGCGGTGGTGCCCTGGAAGGTGACCAGGGCCACGGCGTGATCCTCGGTGACGGCGCGGATCAGGGTTTCCATCGCATCGCGATCACGCGTGTGCCAAAGCCGCGAGAAAGAGCGCCCCTTGAGTTCACGGGCATAGGCGGCGCACAGGTGCGAGCCGGCAAGCCGGAAATCGAACTCGTTCTGCTCGTTGAGTTCGAGGATGAAGGTATTGGCAAGGGCGCCGCGAATGCGGGTAGGGTCGATGTCACGCCTGTCGGGCGCGCTGCGCGAGCCGCGAAGCGTGTTCCAGTAGTCGTAGAGCGTCTTTGTGCTCGTCTTTTGCATCGCCAGTCCCACATCCCAAACCCGGGCCAACGCCCTGAACTAGGGAACGCCCGCCGCCATCGCCACACTGGCAAAACCGGCCGCCGAAATCGCCCTTAAACAAGTGTTAAGGTTAATTTGCGCGGCGCAATGTGGATAAGTCGGTGAACTGGGCTAAGAAGCTCCCGATAACAGGGGCCACCCATGACCGATCAGCAGAATCGCCCGGAAATCCCGGCGCCGCAGGGGCGGCAGCCAATCTTCCTGCTGCCACCGGTGGTTACGGTGCTTTGCGGCCTGCTGGTGGCGGTTCACCTGGCGCGGACCTTCGTTCTTAACGAAGACGCCGACCTGCAATTTACGGTCTGGTTTGCCTTCATCCCCCTCCGACTGCTGTCGGGCGAAGAGATTCCGGGTGGCTGGCTGCCGTTGATCTGGACGCCCTTCACCCACGCGTTCCTGCATGCGGGGTGGGATCACCTGCTGCTCAACACCGCGTGGCTCGCGATCTTTGCAACGCCGGTGGCGCGGCGGTACGGCGCCGCCGCCACGGTGCTCGTCTTCCTGGTGGGCGCGGTGGTCGGCGCCGTCGCCTTCGCCGCTACCACGCTGCCAGATCTGCAGATATTGATCGGGGCGTCGGGTGGGGTCGCCGCCTTTACCGGTGCCGCGGTGCGGTTCATCTTCCAGCCCGTTATGGTGGCGAGGCATCCGGAGACGGGTGAGACGATCGTTTTGGGGCGGAAGCTCGCCAGCCTCGGCGAAGTGATGCGCCATCCGTCTTCACGCTATTTTGTCCTCATCTGGGTGGTGCTCAATGCAGCGATTCCACTGCTGCCACTGCTGACCGGCGATCGACTCGAAATTGCCTGGCAGGCGCATCTGGGCGGCTTCCTCGCCGGCCTGCTACTGGTGCCGCTGTTCGAGCGCAGGCCGAAGGGAGAAAGCAAGTGAGCGAGACGGCGACAGAGCTGACGCAGCGAATCGAGAAGCTCGAGGAACTCGCGGCCTTTCAGGAGCGGGTGATCGAGGAATTGAGCGGCACGGTCGCCGATCAATGGAAGCAGATCGAGGCGCTGCGGCGCGAACTGGGCAATTTCGGTGCGCAACTGGCCGAGGTCGAGGCCGGTGCGACGCCCCAGCGCGAGCCGCCGCCACCGCACTACTGATCAGGCGCCGTAGACCTGCGCCGGATCGAACAGCCTCGGCTCGCCGGTCTGCGCCAGCGTGGCCGTGCCATCGGTGATTTCGACCCGCCGGAAAAAGCAGGTCTTGCGGCCGGTGTGGCAGGCGGCGCCGCGGCCGGCCTGCTCGACGATGACCAGGAGCGCATCCTGGTCGCAATCGGTACGCATCTCGACCAGCTTCTGGATTTCGCCGGAGGTCTCGCCCTTTTTCCAGATCTTTCCGCGCGAGCGCGAATAGTAGTGGGCCTCGCCGGTTTCGAGCGTGCGGGACAGCGCCTCGGCGTTCATGTGGGCGAGCATGAGCACGGCGCCGGTCGAGGCTTCCACGGCAATGGCGGTGACGAGGCCCTTGTCGTCGAAGCGCGGCGCGAAAACGGCCCCTTCTTCGAGGACTTCGTGGGAGAGGCCGGCGGCTGACGTGAAGGTGATGCTCATGAGGGGCTTATAGGGCAAGGCGCCACGCCCTGTCACGGGCGGCGCACTTGCGGCCCCGGGCGCGAAGCCACATATTTCAAAGGGAGGAGGTAACGCGTGAAAGTGCCCATCATATCGACACCTGCCACCCCGCAGACGACTGGCTCGCCCAGCGGCGACGTCGCCGCGTTCATCAAGCAGGTCAATGCGCTCGGCAGCTCCGTGACGCCGGGACAGCGTGGCCGGCTGCTGTTTGCGCTGGACGCGACGATGAGCCGGCAGCCGACCTGGGATCTTGCCTGCACGTTGCAGGCGGAGATGTTCAAGGCGGTGGCGGGCACGCATCGCCTGGAAGTCCAGCTGCTCTATTTCCGCGGCTTCGGGGAGTGCAAGGCGTCCAAGTGGGTGCCCGATGCGGCGGGCCTGGCGCGGGTGATGACGGGCATCGAGTGCCGCGGCGGCAATACCCAGATCGGCAAGGTCTTTTCCCATGCGCGGGCGGAACACGCGCGGCAAAAGATCAACGCGGTGGTCTTTGTCGGCGATGCGCTGGAGGAAAACGTCGACCGGCTGGCGCAGCAGGCGGGCGAACTCGGACTGCTGGGGTGTCCGGTCTTCATCTTCCACGAGGGGCACGACATGGCGGCCGGGGCGGCGTTCAAGGAATTCGCCCGGGTCAGCAAGGGCGCCTATGCGCGCTTCGATGCGAATGCCCCAAAGGAGCTGGCGGCACTGCTGCGCGCGGTGGCGGCCTACGCAGCGGGCGGGAAAGCCTCGCTGATGCTGGAAAAGTCGCCGTCTGCCCAGCTCCTGCTGCAGCAGCTTTCCTGAGATGAACTATGTCCTGATCGGCGGCGCGGCACTCATCGGGGTGCTGGTGCTTTATCAGCTGCTGCGCAAGGTCGATGCGCGAAGGCTGGTGGTGGGTCTTCGCTGGATCGTCGGCGGCGCAACGGCTTTGCTGACCGCATTCCTGCTGCTGCGAGGGCAGGTCGGGATCGCCAGCTTCACCGGGTTTGCGGCCTACTCGATCCTGCGCCTTGGCCGGCTCGGGCCGCTGGTGTTCGACACCGGGGCCGTGGGCGAAGCGAACGAATCGGTGGTCAAGAGCCGGTACTTCTCGATGACGCTGGATCATGACAGCGGAGCGGTTTTCGGGAAGGTGATTTCCGGCGCCTTCGCCGGGGCCGATCTCATCGACCTGGGCGAGGATGACACGCGGAGGCTTTTGGCCGAGGTGGCGGCCGATCCCGACAGCCTGGCGCTGCTGGAGACCTGGCTCGACAAGAACCGCGCCGGCTGGCGGGAATATTTCGGCGAAAAGGATTACCCGGCCCAGGCGGAGGCAATCGATGAGGACGCGCAGGCTTACGAGATTTTGGGCCTCGAGCCGGGAGCCACGGCCGAGGAAGTCCACGCGGCGCACCGCCGATTGATGAAGGGCGTTCACCCCGACCAGGGCGGCTCGACCTATCTTGCGGCCAGGATCAACGAAGCCAAGGACCGGCTGCTGAAGAAGCTGGGCGCGGGACGGTAGCGGAGGCCTGGGGGCCAGGCCTCCGTGTTCAGTCAGCGCGCTTTCAGCGGCACCCAGATCTCGATGTCACCGGTGCCGCTATCGGGGTCGAAACCAGGACCATAGTACTCGATGAAGCTCGCATCTTCGCTGGCCTCGCGTCCGGAGCGCGGCAGCCAGTCGCCGTAGGCGGCGCCGATGGTCGAGCGGATCGCAGTGACATGGCCCTTGTGCGAGAAGATCGCATAGGTGCGGGCGGGGATGTCCAAGACCTTAAGTTCCGGCGCGGGCGTGGCAAACTTTGTCACCTGGGCGCCGCACAGATAGTCGAAATCGCCCTTTTCGGCGGTGCTGGTGTCGACCACGCCATAGGCGGCGTGGCCTATCTGGCCATCGATATTGCCCAGATAGGCCATGAATTCCTGCCACTGACCGGGCAGGCCTGCCGGATTGCTCATCGGATGGCGACGAAGGATGCCGGCGAAGCGCATCAGCGGACGTTGCTCGATGCGAGGGTCGTCGACCGGCTGGGTGAGTTGGGATTCCATTTTGAGAGGCTCCACGAGGTTCAGCGTTTCAAGGCTGCGCTGCTTGCGGACCGTCTCGGGAGTAACCCCGAACTGGTCGCGAAAGGCGCGGGTGAATGCCTCGTGCGAGCTGTAGCCGGCTTCGAGGGCGACCGAGAGGATGTCGGGAGCTCCAGCGGCCAGCACTCTCGCCGCTTCAGTCAGCCGGCGGGCGCGGACATAGGCCGCTATCGAGTAACCGGTTTCGAGCGGGAAGATGCGTGAGAGGTAGAAGCGCGACAGGCCAACCATCTTCGCAAGCCGGTCGAGGGACATGTCCTCTCGGAACCGGCTTTCGATAACCCACAAGGTCTTGATGATGGCTGACATCTGATCGCTCGCATTTGGCCCCGCCGGTATGGCACAGGCGCCCAATGCAGATTTGATCGCGCTTGCCCTCAGGGCAAGGCTACCTCAGCGCTTGCCGACGAGGGCGTAGAAGCGGTCCTGCTCATTGCGGTCTTCGGCGAAAACGCCGGTGAAGCGATGGGTGATGGTGGAAACGCCGTGGGCGTGGATGCCGCGCATGGACATGCACATGTGCTCGGCTTCCAGCATCACCGCCGCGCCGCGGGGGTTCAGCGACTCGTTGAGGGCGTCGATGATCTGCGCGGTGAGGTTTTCCTGCGTCTGCAGGCGGCGGGCGAAGGCATCGACCAGCCGGGCCAGCTTGCTCAGGCCGACGACACCGTCATGGGGCAGGTAGGCGATGTGGGCCTTGCCCACGAAGGGCACCATGTGGTGCTCGCAGTGGGACGAGAACGGGATATCCTTGACGAGGACGATATCGTCGTAGCCGCCGACTTCCTTGAAGGTGCGCTTGAGGATCTCGGAGGCATCCTGCTCGTAGCCGGCGTAGAGTTCCTTGTAGGCTTTGGCGACGCGGCGGGGGGTGTCGATCAACCCCTCGCGGGTCGGGTCGTCGCCGGCCCAGGCGATCAGCGTGCGCACGGCCGCTTCGGCCTCTTCACGGCTGGGGCGAGACGTTTCCTTGGGCTTGGCGGCCGTGGCGATATGAAGCGTGGCGCTGGCGTCCATGACGGTCTCACTTGCTTTGACTGGGCATTGGACGACACATCCCGCCCGAAAGTACCCGACCGGTCACGCGGCCAAAATATCCAGGCAGCCGCTGACAGTTTGCCGAGCGCCACTTATATAGGTCTGGCTAGCGCCTTCACAAGAAACAGATTTGTGCAGTTTATGGAACTGAGCGATCTCTATTCCGAAAAGATCCTGCAGATTGCAGGCAATCAACCAATCCCCGGCCGGCTGCCTGATCCGGACGCTTCGGCACGCCGCGTGAGCCGGGTTTGCGGCTCGACGATCGAGGTCGACATTGCCATCAA
>Ga0214473_10003435_pt1 | contig 19231 bp, 18 predicted proteins | sample RVTome_7_FD_203509 | JGI IMG/M metagenome (GOLD analysis project Ga0214473, IMG submission 203509) | Soil microbial communities from uranium-contaminated site in the Upper Colorado River Basin, Wyoming, United States - RVT98D197 | ecosystem: Environmental > Terrestrial > Soil > Contaminated >... | reverse complement strand
AGCTGGAGGCAGAGGAGCTGGGCCTTGGTGATCTCGGTCAGCATGTCGGCCAGCCGGGCCTGCTGGAGCTGGAACCCGCCGATGGGCCGGCCGAACATGACGCGGTTCCGGGCGTACCGCACCGCCTCGTCGTAGCAGGCCATGGCGGCGCCCACCGCGCCCCAGGCGATGCCGTAGCGGGCCTGGGTGAGGCACATGAGCGGGCTCTTGAGCCCCGCGCTCTGCGGCAGCAGCGCATCCTTGGGCACCAGCACGTCCTGGAGCACCAGCTCGCTCGTGTCGCTGGCCCGGAGGCTCAGCTTCCCTTTCTGGTCCTTGGCCGTGAAGCCCCTGGTGTCGGTGGGCACGATGAAGCCGCGAATGGAGGTGAGGTCGTCCAGCGTGCCGGTCTTGGCCCAGACGATGGCCACGTCCGCCATGGAGCCGCTGGTGATCCACATCTTGGCGCCGTTCAACAGCCAGCCGGCCTTCGTTTCCCGGGCGGTGGTGATCATGCCGCCGGGGTTGGAGCCGTAGTCCGGCTCGGTGAGCCCGAAGCACCCGATGACCTCGCCGGTCGCGAGCCGGGGGAGCCAGCGCTGCCTCTGCTCCTCGCTGCCGAACGCATGGATGGGATACATCACCAGACCGCCCTGCACCGACGCGAACGATCGGATGCCGGAGTCGCCCCGCTCCAGCTCCTGCATGATGAGCCCGTAGGCCACGTTGTTGAGCCCGGCGCATCCGTAGCGCTCCGGCAGATTGGCGCCGTAGAGCCCCAGCGCGCCCATCGTCGGGATCAGGGCCTCGGGGAACGTCCCCTCGATGTAGTGCTCCCCGATCACCGGCATGACTTCGTCATCCACGAACCGCCGCACGGTATCGCGCACCGCCCGCTCTTCCTCGCTCAGGAGCGAGTTGACGTCGTAGAAATCGACACCGTCAAACGACATCCTGCCTCCATGACGATCGTCTCGGCTTCAGCCGAACCTGTGCGCTGTGAGCTGTGAGCTGGGCGCCCTCATCCCACTCGTCGTTTCGCCGCCGCTTCCACCCCGACTTCCCGGGCCTTCCGCCGAAACGCCGGACCGTGATCCAGCGGGAGGCCGGACTCCACCTGCCACTGGTGCACCATCTCGTGGAGGAGCGTCCGCCGGACCTCGTTCCAGCCGTCGTCGAGGTGCCGGCGGCTGATCCCGATCTCGATCGGGCCGCCGTCCTCCGCCAGCACTTCGGCCAGGCGGGTCCGCATGCGGTCGGACAGGCGGAACACGGGCCGGCGCAGCGCGCCCCCGAAGTGGTCGCGGTTAAGCTCGGCATGGAGCCGGGAGAGCGCCGCCAGGGTCGCGCGGTCGTGCGGCGCCGCGATCACGGAGCCGCGGTTTCCGTTTCCCGTTTCCCGTTTCCCGTCTTCCCCTCGACCGAACCCGCCGCCCCGGCGGGGCGCCGGCGCGCGAACCGGTGCCGGTCCGAGTGCCGGAAGCCACCCTGCGCCCCGTCCCACCGGTACTGCTCCACCTCGATCGCTTCGTCCTCGATGATGACGCGGAAGAACACCGATGGCCTTCCTCCGCGCGACCGGGTGCAGAGCGTACCCGCGCACGCCACCACCAGGCCGTCGAGCTGTTCCACTTTCTCCTGGTGATCGTGGCCGCAGAGTACCAGGTCCGCGCCCGACGCCGCGATCCGGCGTTGCGCCCGGCTCCAGCGGGCCAGCCCCATCCGGGCCGACAGGATGCCGCGCATCACGTTGTGGTGCACCACCAGGATCCGGGCCTGCTCCGGGCGCGCCCGGGCGAACGCTTCGCGCGCGCGGCGGATCTCGCGCCGGGGCAGGTGGCCTTTCACGGCCAGGTCCCGGAGCCGCGGCGTCACCGACCCCCAGGCCACGCCGTGCGATGTGACGGCGCCCGCAATGAGCGCCTCCGGGAGATCGAGCGTGGGGGCCAGCACCGGACCGAAATACTGGCGGTACTTGGCGTACTTGGCGGCGCTCCCGAACGGGATGAACGGCCGGCGCCACCACTGGACGTCGTGGTTGCCCGGCAGCACGTACACCGGCGCCGTGCGCGACAGCTCCCGCACCCAGGCCCGGGCCCGCTGGAACTCCCCGTGCCGGGCGCGCTGGGTCAGGTCGCCCGAGACCACGATGGCCTGCGGCTCGAGGTCGGGCACCAGCGCCTCGACCGCCTCGATCTGCGCGACGTCGGCGAGCCCGCCGAAGTGCGGATCGGACAGGTGAATCAGACTGAATGTCACGTTGCGAAACCGGGAACCGGGAAACGGGAAACGGGAAACGAACGCCGAGGCGTCCGGCTCCCGCCGCCAACCGTTTCGCGGTTCACGCCCCCCGTATCGTTCGTCACGCGTTTCCCGTTTCCCGTTTCCCGGTTCCCCGTTCTTCCAGCCAGGTCCTGACCATCTGAAACGCCACCCGCCGCACCACGACGAACCACACGACCGTGGCGGCGGCCCCGACCAGGCGCGCCGTCTGCTCGGTGGGCAGCACCGCCATGGCGTACGCCCCGAACAACGCCGTGGCGCCGAGGCTCACCCATCGGGCCACGCGCCGCGCGCGGAGGTCGATCTCCCGCCGGCACGCCGCGCACAGCGCGCCCAGCGGGAGGTCCACCTCCCGGTGACAGCGGGGGCACTCCCGCTCACGCGAGCCGCCGAAGGACGGCGACCGTGTACTCGTCCGTTGTCGCATGACCACCGAGGTCCCGGGTGCGCACGCCGTCGTCCTGCAGGGTCCGCTCCACCGCCGTCTGGATCCGTGCCGCCACGGCGACCTGCCCGAGGTAGTCCAGCATCATGCCCGCGGCGAACAGCAGCGCCGTGGGATTGGCGACCCCGCGGCCCGCGATGTCGGGGGCCGAGCCGTGCACTGCCTCGAACAAGGCCGCGGTCTCGCCCACGTTGGCCCCCGGAGCCAGGCCCAGGCCGCCCACCAGTCCCGCGATCTCGTCGCTCAGGATGTCGCCGAACATGTTGGTGGTGACGATGACGTCGAACTGCCCGGGGTCCAGCACCAGCTTCATGGCGCAGGCGTCGATGATCACGTCCTGCACCTCCACCCGTCCGTGGTACTCCTCGGCCACTTCGCGCGCCACGTCCAGGAACAGGCCGCTCACGGCCTTCAGGATGTTGGCCTTGTGCACCACCGTGACCTTGCGCCGCCGCTGCCGGACCGCGTACTCGAACGCGTAGCGCACGATGCGCTCGCAGCCGCGGCGCGTGACCACGGCGGTGGACTGGGCCACGGCCCTGGGGTCGCCGGCCACCGCGATGAAGGTCTCGTACCCGACGTAGAGACCCTCCGTGTTCTCCCGCACCAGCACGATGTCCACGTGGTCGTACCGCCCGCCGGGGAGCAGCGTCTTGGCCGGCCGGACGTTGGCGTAGAGGTCGAACTCCTTCCGGAGCGCCACGTTCACCGAGCGGAAGCCGGTGCCGACCGGCGTGGTGAGAGGGCCTTTGAGCACCACGCGGTGCTGCCGCACGCTTTCGAGCGTCGCGTCGGGCAGCGGGTCGCCGGTCTCCTCCAGCGCCGCCATGCCGGCGAGCTGGCGGTCCCATTCCAGGTCGGCGCCCGCCGCGGTCAGGACCCGGACCACGGCCGCGGTGATCTCCGGGCCGATGCCGTCGCCCGGGATCAGCGTGACCGTGGGGGTCACGGCACGCCGGGCGTGAGGGTCTTGAAGGCGTCGCGCAGCGCGGTCCAGGGATCGTCCCCGACCGCGTGCGCCATGGTCCGCCACTCGATGACGCCGGTGCGGACGTCGGCGATCACCAGCGTGAGCTCCGCCCGCCCGCGTCCGTCCGGATTCCGGTAGAAGAGGAGACTGGCGGGCACCAGCGCGTACCGCCCGCCCGCCACGCCGGTGAGGTTCCGCATCTGGCTCCGGAGCGGATCGGGGATCTGCTTGAGCTCGGTCGAGCGGAGGATCGCCGTGCCCATCCGGTCGGGGTCGCCCAGCATGCCCGGGGCCCGGGCGGCGGCGCGGCGCAGCGCGGCCGGGAGCACCCATTTCGCTTCCGGCGACCGCTCCTCCAGCAGCGCGGCGATGATGCTGTCGGCCCGCTCGAGCGCCGCGCGGTGCGGACCGACCAGCGAGTCCCAGCCCAGCGTCGCCTCGGCCGAGAGCAGCGACACCGGATAGACGGTGACGTCCTGGCCGGCGATGCCCGCGGTGGGGAGCGGCAGGGCCGGCACCGGCGCGGTCTGCGGTTCCGGGTGGCGGCCGCCGCACCCCGCCAGCCCCAGGACGCCCGCGAGCCGCGCGGCGGCGATGAGGCGTCGCGTCGCTGCGGACGACACGTTCAGCATGTGGAATTGGCTCGTCACGAGGCGCCCCAGGAATGTTGGACCCATCCGGGACCGGGAGCGCCGGAGGGGTCAGACGATGCTCAAGCCGCCGTCGACAAAGATAACCTGTCCGGTGATGTGCCGGGCCTCGGGCGAGCAGAGAAACACCACCACCGTCGCCACGTCCTCGGGCTCGGCCAGCCGCCCCAGCACCGAGTTCTTCTTGGCCCGCTCGATCACGTCCTCGGGGAGGCTCTCCAGCGCTTCGGTGCGCACGTAGCCGGGCGCCACGCAATTCACGTTCACGTTGGACGGGCCCAGCTCGACGGCGGTGGCGCGGGTCAGGCCGATGAGCGCGGCCTTGCTGGCGGCGTAGGCCGCGACGCCGAAGCTGGGATGGAACGCCTGGATGGAGGCGATGTTCACGATCTTGCCGGTCCGCTGGGTGCGGAACAGGCGGGCGACGGCCTGGGTGCACTGGAAGGCGCCGGTCACGTTGGTCTCCATGACGTCGCGCCACTGCTCGGGGCTCAGGCGCCACATGGCCGCGTCGCGGGTGATGCCGGCGTTGTTGACCAGGTAGTGCACGCCGCCCAGCTCGGCCTTGACCCGCTCCACGAACCGCTCGACGGCCCCGAGGTCGCGCACGTCGCATCGCTCCGAGTGCACGCCCACGCCGAATGTCCGGAGCGCGGTCTCGGTGAGCAGCGCCTGCTCGGCGATGTCGCGGCCGGGAATGTCGATGTAGTTGAACGCCACGCTCACGCCGCGGCGGGCGAACTCGAGCGCGACCGCCCGGCCGATGCCGGTGGCGCCGCCCGTGACGACCGCGGTGTTGCCGCGCATGCTCTGCTCGCCGGTGCGGGCGGGCTTCGCCTGGGGAGCCGGCGCCAACGCGGCGCCTGATTCCCGCCGCTTGGGCGAGGCCAGCCACTCAGGATCGTGCGGAGTAAACGGGATACGAACCGCCGGAAATGCGCCCGGTGAAGGTACGCCCCCAAACGGGCCCCGGCAACCGGCGGCGCGGCCCTCCGCGGCCCTGCGCGCCGAAGGCGAGGACCGCGGTCGGATTGGCCGAGTCCGCGCGGGGGGGCCCGACTACCACTAGTGGTAGTTGTTCGGGCTGGGCCCGCCTCTAGGTTGAACGGGGTGCGCGTTGCAGCGCATCCCACCGCATCGAGGAGGCTCTCCATGTTCCCGCACGCCGATCAACGGCACCAGCGACCGTTCGTCCGGTTCACCTTCCTCACCCTCATCGCCCTGATCGCACTCTGGAGTTGCCGCCCGGACGGGGCCGCCCCGTCCGACCCCGCGCTGTCGGTCACCGGCGGCGGGAGTGACGAGGAGGAGATCTTCGGCCTGCTCTTCGACCTGAGCGGCGCCGGGATGGCGGCCACCCTCACGCCCCGCGGCGACGGCGTGACCGGCCCCAATCAGCCGCCGTACCAGGCGACGTCGGTGAGCGCGGCCGGCGGGCACCAGAACGACGGTGCGAACTACGGCTGGTACGGCGTCAGCGCCACGGGCTACTACCCCGAGTGCAAGCCGGCGTCCGACGCCGAGAACGTCCCCGAGCGGCATTCCCCCGACATCGGCGAGGGGAAGGAGCACCATTGCGCCCGATCGGGCCGGTTCACCCTCCAGCTTCCCGACGTCCTCGTCGGCGAGCAGGTCGCATCCCGGGAGATCGACTACGTCGAATACCAGGGCAAGGTCGGCCTGCACAACATCGAGTCGAGCCAGCCCGTCGGCACCACGGACGTGACCTCGGACGTCATCGTGCACTTCGACGGAACGTCGAACGGCACGAGCGCAACGCCGGTGATCGAGGTGGACCATCCGGCGCAACGGGACGACGGCACGTGGTCGGGGCAGCCGATGAACGGGAACGACACCGTGTCCGGCCTGACGACGAACTGGTTCCGGTTCGGGGCGTGGCAGTCCGTCAGCACCTGGACGGAAGACGCCCGCGGGGCCGTGCTGGTCCGGTACTTCTGGGACTACGATCGGAACGTATCGAACCGGAGCGGCTTCGTGATGACGGAAGATGACGGGCCCGGCAATATCCGGGTTCGGCGGTTCACGACCCCCGGCTTGTACCACGTCATCGCCCAGCTGGCCGAGCCTGACGAGGTCGGCGGCGCGGCGGACGGCTCCTGGGGCGCCACGCGGTCGTTCTACGTCAAGGCGTGTGACCCCTCGCTCTCTGCGTCGTTCACGTGGGTCCCGGCGTCGCCGATGGTGGGGCAGACGGTCCAGTTCACCGCGGCCACCGGACAAGGGACGGACGGATGCGGGAGTCTGGAGTTCCGCTGGCTCGTCAACGGAATCCAGGCGCTGGACTGGAATCCATCGCCCGGATTCTCGCGCCAGTTCGCCGCCGCGCAATCGTACCTCGTGACGCTGGAGAAGCGCTCCGCGAGTGGTACGCCCAGCGTCAGCAGTCAGACCGTGGTGGTGAACGCCCCGCCGCCAGTGTTCGGGTCGGTGAGTGGGCCACTGACCGTGCGGCCCCGCGTCAACTGCGAATGGGTGGCCGGCGTCCAGGGCGGAACGCCGCCCTTCGCGTACCGGTGGCGGCGGGGCGGGGTGGTGGTGGGCACCCAGGACATCTACGTGGGGAACACCGGGACGATGAACTTCTGGCTCAAGCTGACTGTGACCGACGCGGCGCAGCAGTCCGACGCCGATTCGGTGTACATCGGGATCACGACCAAGGCTCCGGCCTGCGTGCTGTAGCCCGCGCTGCCCCGCCCGGACGGCCGGCCCACAGGCCGGCCAGCACCAACCCCAGCGCGGCGGCGGCGCTCAGGCCCAGGGCGACGGGTGCGCCCTGGGCCTGATACAGCCCGCCCAGCGCGAGCCCCCCCGGCAGCGCGGCGAACCCCAGGCCCGCGTGGTAGAGGCCAAAGCCCCGGCCCCGCGCGCGGCGCCCGCCCCACGCGGCCACGAGCGCCCGCTCCGGCGCTTCGGTGGTGGCGGCCACCAGCCCGAACAGCAGGAACCAGAGCGCGGCGCCGGCCGGCCCGTCGGCCGCCGCCATCCCGGCACACGCCAGCGCGTAGATGCCCCACCCCAGGAGCATCGTGCGCGCCGGCCCCGCGCGGTCGGCCACCCACCCGCCCGGGTAGCTGGCCGCGCTCCGCACCACGTGGAGCGCCGCCCACAGGAGCGGCACCAGCGCGAGCGGCACGCCTACGTCCTGCAGCCGGAGCAGCAGCAGCGCTTCCGGCAGCCGCAGAAACGCGAACAGCAGCACCAGCGCCACCAGGCCGCCCGGCGGGGTCGCCGCCGGCTCCGGGGCGTCGTCGCCTGCGTCGCGCTTCGTCGCTCTTCGCCCCTCGTCGCCCCTGGTCGCCCCTCTCAGCACCCACACCGCCACCCCCACCGCCAGCAGGCCCGGCACCGCGCTCCACAGAATCACGTCCCGGGGAGTGAACGCGAGACCCGCGATGAGGCCGGTGGCGACCAGCGGCCCCACCATCGCGCCGGCGTGGTCCATGGCGCGGTGGAACCCGAAGGCGCGCCCGCGCCACGCGGGGTCCACCGCGTCCGCGATGAGCGCGTCCCGCGGCGGGGTGCGCGCCCCCTTGCCCACGCGGTCCGCGGCGCGGAGCGCCACCACCTGCCACGCCGCCCCGGCCCAGCCCATCACCGGCCGGGTGACCGCGGCCGCCGCATAGCCCCAGAGGACCAGCGGCTTGCGCCATCCCGGGCGGTCGGCGAGCCACCCGGCCGCGACCTTGACGCCGGCCGCCACCGCGTCGGCCACGCCGTCGAGCGCGCCCAGCGCGAACGCCCCGGCGCCCAGCCCGCGCGTGAGCAGCGCGGGGAGCAGCGGGTACATCATCTCGCTGGCCAGGTCGTTCAGGAGGGAGACCGCACCAAGGCCTCGGACGAGCGGCGGAAGCCGGTCAACCATGTAAGCTAACCGCCCGTCGTACTGCCGTGACGTTTAGTTGATCGGCGTTAGCCGTTGGGGCTAGCAGCTTCGCAATTCCCGCTGCCATGCCGAGCAATCGAAAGTCCGCTGCGAAGGGTGAGCGGTAGTCGGTGCGTGGCTCGCTAATCGTAGGGTCTCCAGTGGTAGCCGTGAAGCCGGTCTGAGAGAATACTGCGAGCTGCAACATCCTGCACTACTACTGGTGGTAGGGGGAGGACTACTACATGTGATAGGGAACAAACACCGAAGGATTGACACCCCCCCCCGGGGGGGCATGTAGGGTGGTCGAGTTCAGGCTCGAACACACACGACGGGTCACGCGAACAGGAGGATGAAATGTCAACGAAGAAGTTGCTGTCCTTAACGCCCGCTGCGCTGCTCACGGCTGCGGTGCTGCTAGTCACCGCGAGCGTCGTGTCCGGGCCTCGGCTTCTCTTCGCGGCCGGTTGCGGCGATCCGGGCTACTGCACCGACCAAGCGTGGTGCGACGGAACTGCCCCGGAAGGGTACACGTGCACCTGCACGATCACGACGTGTGATAACTCTCCGCCATCCTGCAGTCGGACCTGCACCTGCTCGGGTTGCGAAGCGGTAGATCCGTGCCCTGACCCTCCCTGCTGATATGTAGGTGGCTGGCGGGGGGTGCGGCAGACCGTCGTGGGGACTCCTATCGAGCTTAGAACCCCGCCCCCCCTCTGGCTACCTGTCGATCGACTGCAGCCTATGCCGAAACAGTCCCACAGAAGGACATCGTATGGGCGACAACGCTCTCCCGGAACAAAGAGGTCCCGAGGCCCAGCGGCCGGCGACCCGAGTAACCACATCACCAGCTTGGCTCCAGTCCTTCGTCGCACTCGCAGTGCTGTTGAACGCCGCCGCCACGGCGTTCGGCTTCCTGCAATTGCGCCGACTGTCCGATACCCTTGAATGGGTGGTGGCGCCGGCGATCGCGAGTGGCGCGTCAGACAGGGCGCGCCAGGGTGATCCTGCTCCCGGGACCCTGGAAGTTGAGTTCTTCTCAGACTATGCGTGCCGGTTCTGCCGAGCCGTCGCGCCGTCCCTCGACACGGCTCGGGCGCATTTCGGAAGCAAAGTGGCGTGGCGATACAGGTTCCTTCCACGCAGCCCCCGAGAGGACCCTTTGGGATTTCGGGCATCCCTCGCGGGCGTCTGTGCATCGCGAGAGCGGGATACTTGGGCCCTCTACAGGGCGATCGCTGCCGAGGCCGAGTGGTCCAGGGATGCATTCGAGAATGCCTTGGCGAGCCTCGCCTTGAATCGGGAGGGCCTGGAGAACTGCATGAAATCCCGTACCGCCAAGGAGATTCTCTGGGCGGACAAGTACGAGGCCGCCGCACTGGGAATTGGTGAGACGCCCACCGCTCTCGTGGGAACGACGCGGATAGTGGGGGTCCTGCCTGCCGATTCCCTGATTCGAGTAATCAACGCCGCACTTGCGGAAACGCATCGGCCATGATGTCACTCGCCCGCCACATGAGTCGATGACCCTGTTGGGTTGGAGCAGGCATGACACCACGTCATCCACGAATTGGATGCGCGTCGTGCCGGCCGTACTACTTGCGTCGCTCGCATGTGAGGGAGCAACACCACGCGCTGTGAGGCGGTCGGTGCCCGAAAGCAACCTTGCGGCTCCTCTGAGCGCGCTGTCGACGAAGTCCTTTTCGCGCGTCGTCGGAATCGTCGAAGCAGGCTTGGACACGGTCTTCGTCGCCGATGAACTCGAGCGATCGCTGGAACTGGTGGATCTCGTCAATGACCGCTCGCGAATCGTGGGCAGAAACGGGAATGGGCCCACCGAATACACCAGGCCACGTGCGCTGTACCGCTTTCGCGGCGACTCCGTGCTGATGTACGATGTCGGGCAGCGTCGGTTCTTGGTGGTCTCTGGTGATGGGCATCCAACGCGGGTCTTTCGGCCGAAGAACGGGCTGCTGGGTACCGTCGTCGGGGCCGATACTGTCGGGTCCATATATCTAGTCCTGACACCGAGCTTTGGACCAGCTGGACGACTGTCAGGCGATTCGGCAACAGTCGTTCGGTGGAACCCGGATCTGGCGACCCTGGATACGCTGGTTTGGATCAAAGAAGCACCTGCTTCCACCCAGGTCAGACAGCGGGCTCAAGGTGGTGGCACCGACGTACTGGTCTCTTCATTCCCAGTACCGTTTGGTCCAGCGGATGACCTAGCCGTCGGACCGGACGGGGGGTTGGCGGTAGCGCGAGTGAGTCCATTCCGGCTCGAATGGTGGCTGAACGGAAGGAGACAACATTCCGGCGAAGCACTCCCGACCGATTCCGTCCCCATCACGACCTTGGACCGGCGCCCATATGAACAGCGCAGTAGCCCGGTCTCGTTCAGGTGGCCCGCCTATAAGCCCCCATTCCTCAGGGGTGCCCTCCTGCTGTCACGCGACGGCGATCAAGCGTGGCTGCGTCGAACGAATGGAACAGACTCGGACACGACCCTGTATGATGTGTTCGACAGACGCGGGATACCGATTTGGCGCGTTCGAGTCGTCGGCAACCGGCGCGTCGTCGGACTCGGACAGAGGAATGTCTACGTGATGCGCCGGGACACGACCGATCTGTTGTTCCTCGAGGCGTACCGGAACCCCGTTGCCAGGTAGGAATCCGGTGGATCGGCTGCGTCAGGACAGGGGCGTGCTTCCCCGGAGGGACTCGCCACCGGCTCTCCTGAGAGGAGGATGTGGCTTTCGCTCCCACGTGAAGTTGCCAAGTCGTGGCCGGGTCGGCTTTCGAGGCTGTGTGGTGGTGTGTGGGATCCTGGTCGCGGCAGCCACGGCCCAGGCCCAGATAACGGGCCGCGTGCAGGACGCATCCGGGACCCCCGTCGACGCAGCTCTGGTGGAATTGTGGACTGCCACCCGGCGTTTGGCCGTGACCGGAACCGGCAAACAGGGGAGCTTTTCGTTCCCGAACGTTGACGCCGACAGCGCCGCGTTGCTACTGATCCGACGAATCGGATACCAACCCCTACGCCTACCGTTAGGGGCTGACCGAACGTTGCTTGTCGCGACATTGCTGCCGCTTCCGATCAACTTGTCCCCCATCGTTGCCGCCCCGGATTGGCGACCGTGTCCCAATCGGGACGATCCGCGCGCGCGCACATTGTGGATCTCTGTGAGGGACCGGTACCGCAGGCCCGGATCGGAGTATTGGGCGGAAGGTCGGATGGCACAGCAACGCGTGAGTTCACGAGCATTGGGTGCTCCCGATACCCTTATGTTGCGCAAATCCCAGGTCTTGGCGCGCGATCCGTACTTCGTCCTGAGTACCGCTCGCATTCGCGACTCCGGATACGCCGTGCCCGCCCATGGGATACGGGAAGAGAGGTTCGAGTGGTGGGAGTACCCGTACCTGGAGTCGCTGCTCGCGGCCCACTTCGTTGACTCACTTTTTGGACGTCTCCATACACTAAGTTTCGCGAACGAGCAGACCCCATACACGATCGCCTTTTGCTCGAATCGTAAGCGACTGCCACATATCGAGGGGGTGCTCGAACTGGACCCCGACACCAGCCTAGCGCGCGTTACCTGGCGTTTTGTCACTGAACCGCACAGTGAGGCCGCCGGTGGAGAAGTCTGGTTCGCCAGGAGACGGTCGACGCACGGTCCTCAGCCTCTTTTCCCCATGACTGGACTCTTCTGGCGAAAGCTCGTTTTCGATTTCTTCCAGGAGTGGCGCGAATACCGTGAATGGCACGAATGCACGTATGTGGCAGCGGTTGGAGGCTGCAGCGATCAGCGCCAGTGAATCGCCTGCTCCCGGAACAGGGGCACTGGTTGTGGACGGCGTCACGTCTTCACCAACCTTGTTGTTTCGGCTCAGGCGGAGAGAGGACCTACCCAAGAGGCGCAGGGGTCTGACCGAAGCGGCTCCGGTCAGGTAGGTAGGGCCCGGAGGACGGACCCTGGAGAACCCTCCATCCGCATGTCTCTGTTCCGTGGCGGTACGTCGAACCGAAGCCAGGCTCGTCGGGCTCTCGTGGCGGGAAACCTGGTTGCCAGTCTTGCGGTCACGTTCCGCACACGAGGGTTGTCAGCACAGGAGCCGCCGATTCGCGGTGAGGTGCGCATCGGTGTCGAACTTGGGGCGCCTGAGTACAGATTCGGCCTTGTCACCACCCTGACGTTCGTGGGCGCCGACCGGATCGCGGTGGCCCAGGGGCTCTCAAAGCGCTTCTGAATATTCATTCTCGATGGTAAGCACTTCCACGCTCTGGAACCGGCGGGGGGCGGCCCAGGGGAGTTTGTGCACCCCGGGCCTGGCCGGCTGCCGCCGCCAAACCGGAAGACCGACCTCATCTCAGGTCAGCCGCCCAGGCTCATCCCCCACTGCATCGCGCCTTGGCCGTGCCTGTGGCTGCGAACGGTGAAGCGAAGGAGGGACGCGTGGTGAGGTCCAGCGGTGCACCGGGCTACGATTGGGCGGCGGCACAGGCGGTAAGGGTTCTTCGGTTCGGGCCCGGGTCGGCCGGAACCTACGATGTTCCTTTTGTGATCCAGCCCGCTCCCCGCTAGTTCCGGCCTGGACGGGAGGCTGCTGCACAACGTCAGGAAAACACTGAGCATCCGGGTGACGCCGCAGCGGAAAGGCTGTGTCTCCGTCCCCGACTGGGGTCCTGAACTACGGCTCGAAGTCGAGTTGGCACTTGCGCACCTTTCAGGTCAGCCGTCCAGCCCCATGCCCCACCGCATCAGGCTCACCGGCAGCCCGCCGTAGCTCAGGAGCGTGTCGTGGAACGCGCGGAGCGGCGCGCCGGCCCCGGTGGCGCGGCGGTACGCGTCGCGTAGCGCGCGGATTTCCCGCCGCCCCACCGCGTAGGCCAACTGGGAGGCCGGCTCGGCGCAGGCGCGGCGCACCTCGGCCTCCGCGTGCGAGGCCGAGTAGCCCATCCGCTCGCGCACCGCCCGCACCGCCTCGTCGTACGGCAGCGCCCCGGTATGGAGCCCGACGTCGAGCACCACCCGCAGCGCGCGCCAGAGCAGCGCCACCCGCTGGAAGAACCGCTCCGCGTCCGAGCGGTAGAACCCTTCCTCCCCCATCATATCCTCGCAGTACAGCGCCCAGCCTTCGACCGTGGCGGGACTGTAGAGCAGGCGGCGCACCGGCCGGGGCGAGGCCTGGGCGGTGAGGAAATGCAGGTGATGCCCGGGGTAGCCTTCGTGCAGCGCGGTGGCCGGGATCTCGTGGGTGCAGTGATCGCGCAGCGCGGCCGGCTCGCCCGACGCGGGCGCCGACACGAAGAAGCGGCCGGTGCGGTCGGCCGAGTAGGGACCGGGCGGGAGGTACGCCGCCAGGGGAATCACCGGCCGCAGGTAGGCCGGCGTGGCCGTCACCTCCAGCGGGCCGGCCGGGATCGTCACCAGGTCCCGATCCTCGACGAACACCCGGGCGCGCTCCATGGCGGTGGCGTACGCGCCCACCAGGTCCGGCGGGGCGGGGTGATCGTCGCGCAGCCGCTCCGCCACATCATGCCAGGAGCCGCTGGGCGCGATGCGGCCGGCCAGCTGGGCGAGATCGGCCTCGACCTCTTCCACCAGCCGGCGGCCGTAGCGCAGGATCTCCACCGCCGTCGCCTGCACCGAGTGCTGATAGGCCAGGCGGAAGTTGAGCGCGCGCTCGCCCACGGCGTAGCCCTCCGCCGGGGCGTCGTCGGCCAGTGCCTCCAGCTCGCCGGCGAAGGCCCGGAGCGCGCCGCGGGCCCGAGCGGCCGATGCGCTCACCCCCTCGAAGGTCCCATAGGCAGTGTTGAGCTCCTCCACCAGGGACACGCCCGCCCGGGCCATCTCGATCCCGGTCCGGACGAAGACCCGCGGGCACCCCGACAGCGTCGCACGGGCCTCGTCCAGGAACGCCGGCAGGGCGTCCAGGCGCTGGCCCGCCGCCCGGGCCCGGTGCGCCGGCGAGCGGTCGCGCGCGATCAGCATTTGGTAGAGGCCTTCCAGCGCGTGCGACACCCAGAAGGCCGGGTCGCGCCGTTGGGGCGCCTCCTCGGCGAACCGATGCACCACCACGCGGAGGTCGTTGAGCAGCGCGGTGCGGTCGATCTCGTCCTGGAGGTCGTCCAGCGGCAGTTCCTCCATGGCGCCCTGGACCGCCTTGAGCGCGGCCAGGTGCTGCCCGAGGCTCTCGGCGCCGAACGACCCCAGCCGCCCGTCGTGCGCGGTCACTCCCGCGGACGACGCCTCCACCGGGTCGAGGTGCCAGCGGAGATCGAGGTACGACTCCGCCAGCCGGGTCAGACTGTCAGGAGCGCCCACGCACCCCTGCCCCTGCCCCCGCCTGGGTGACCAGCGCGTGGCACTCGTCGTCGGTCAGCACCCGGTCGGCCGACTTGGCGGCCTGGAACAGCGACTCGCACGCCGCGGCGTCCTCGGGATCGTAGCCGTGCTCCTCCAGCCACCACTTCACGTTCGACACGCCCGACATGGGTGAGATCTCGATCACCTGGCGGGCCCCGAAGGTGGCCGCGGGAATGGCCGAGTACACCCGGTCGGCCAGCCAGTCGTGGCCCTTTTCCCGCGCCTTGAGGATGGCGGCCGCGTGGACCCCGGTGCCGGTCCGGAACGCGTCGCGCCCCATCACGGGGTAGCTCGCCGGAATCGGCCCGCCAGTGAGCCGTGCCGCGATCTCGCAGTATTCGCGGAGCTTGGCCGGGTTCCCCCGGTAGGCGCCCAGCAGGTACAGGTTGACGATCAGCAGGTCCATCTCGGGGTTGCCCACCCGCTCGCCCAGCCCCAGCGCGGTGCCGTGAATGCGGTCGGCGCCGGCCTCGATGGCCGCGAAGCAGTTGGCGATGCCCAGCCCGCGGTCCCGGTGGCCGTGCCAGTCGATCGCCACCGGCTCGCCCGACGGCCGTACGATCTCCTCTCTCACGAAGCGCACCAGCCGCCGCACGCCGTCGGGCGTGGCGTGGCCCACCGTGTCCGCCAGGCAGACCCGCCGCGCGCCCCAGCCGATGGCATGCCCGTACAGGGCCGTGAGCGTCTCGGGGTCGGCCCGCGTGGTATCCTCGGTGACGAACATGACCGGGAGCCCCTCGCGCACCGCGAAGGTCACGGCCGCTTCGCTCGCCTTGAGCATGCGATCGAGCGACCACCCCTCGGCGTACCGGCGGATGGGAGAGGAGCCGATGAAGGTGCAGACCTCGATGGCGATGCCCAGCTCGTGCGAGATGCGCACCACCGGCTCGACGTCGGCCACGACGGTGCGCGCGGCGCAGTTGGGTTCGATGGGAAGCCGGTGATCCACGATCTCGCGGGCCAGGGCCCGCACCGACTCGACCACCCGCGGGCCCGCGCCGGGCAGCCCGAGGTCGGCCGCCACGATCCCCAGGTCGGCCATGAGGTGGAGCAGGCGGATCTTGGTCTCGAGGGGCGGGTCGATGGCCGAGGGCGACTGGAGGCCGTCGCGCAACGTCTCGTCGTTGAGCTCGACCCGGGCCGCGGTCCAGTCGAAAGCGCCCCGGTTCCAGTCGTGGATCAGCTCGGACTCCTGCATGGCCTTAGTCTGCCGGTCGCCAGCCAAAACTTCAAGCTACTCGCTGAACGCTTCCTTGCCCTCTCGGAACAGCCACGGCACCATGGCGAGCGCGGCGGCCGGGTCCGCCCACCACCACGAGAGCCATGCGTTGAGGCCGAGCCCGACGAGCAGGCAGAGCGAGAGGTAGGCGCAGGCCAGCGTCTCCCGGGCCTCGGCCGCGAGCGCCGCGCTCTCCAGGGCCCGGGCGGCGCGCAGCTTGCCGAGCGCCAGCAGCGGCATGATGACCAGCGACAGGCCGGCGACCACCAGCCCGACCACGCTGGCCTCGGCCGCCTCGCGCCGCCAGAGCGCCATTCCCGCCTGGGCCACCACGTAGAGGGCCAGCAGCCAGAAGGTGACGCCCACCAGCCGCCGGGCGCGCCGCTCCACCGTGGCGATGCGCTGCGCCCCCGCCACCGCGCGTTCCACCCGCATGCGCCACAAAACCACGGCCCCCGCCATGATCTCGATCAGGCTGTCCAGCCCGAACCCCAGCAGCGCGATGCTGTCGGCCCGCTCGCCCGCCCAGAGGGCCACCACCGCTTCGGCCACGTTGTAGAGCAGGGTGCCGAGCACCAGCCACTCGGCCCGCTGGAGCCACCGCGCGCGGTCCATCGGCGCTATCCGGGGACCCGCGCCTCGATGGCGCCGGCCTCCACCTCGCCATGCGACCCGCTCCACACCACCTGCCCGCGGCGGAGCAGAATGACCTGGGGCGATTGGTGCCGCACGTCCAGCCGCTCGGCGATGCTCCGGGCCAGCGCCCGGTGCCGCACCACGTCCAGCTGGTACACCGGCACGTCCGGATGGCGCTCGGCGAACCGGCCCACCTCGAGCTCGGCCGTCTTCGACGACCCGCACCGCGGGCTGTGCTTGTAGATCACCGCGACCTCGGCCGCCGCCGCGCGGTCCACCGCGTCCGGGCGGTCCAAGGCCTGGATCACCGGGCCGCCGCCGTCTCGTCCCGGGCCATCACCATCCGCTCGTGAGTCCCGCCCCGGACCACGGCGTCGTCGCCCACCAGCGCCTCCCTGACCGTGGCACCCTCGATCCGCGCCCGCTCACCCACGATCGCGTCCCGGACCACGCTCCGCCGGACCACCGCCCCCTCCGCCAGCGTGACGTTGGGCCCGATGGTGGACTCCTCCAGCGTGACCCCCGCGGCGACGCGCACCGGGGGCACCACCGTCACCCCGGGCCGCGGCGGGGGCGCGGCCGCCCGGCCATTCCGGAGCAGATGGAGGTTGGTCTCGAGCAGCGTGTCCAGCTTGCCGCAGTCGTACCAGCCGGTGACCTCGGCCACCCGGATCTTCCGCCCATGGTCGATCATGTGCTGGAAGGCGTCGGTGAGGAACCATTCGCCCTTGTTCTTGGGCTGGCCCAGCGTCCAGTGGATGCCCTGGTACAGCGCGCGCCAGTCGCGCAGGTAGTAGAGGCCGATGTTGGCCAGCCTGGAGATGGGCTCGGCAGGCTTCTCCACGATCCGCGTCATGTAGCCCTGGCGGTCGGTCACCACCACGCCGAAGCGCTGGTAGTCCTCCACCTCCTTGGCCCAGATGATGCCGTCCGCGTCTTCCCGCGTCACCAGCGACAGATCGGCGTCGAACACCGTGTCCACGAAGATGATGAGCACCGGGCCCTGCACGTAGGGCTCGGCCAGGGCCACGGCGCCGGCGGTCCCGTCCTGCACCTTCTGCTCGATGAACCGGGCCGGCTGGCGGTAGTGGGTCCGGACGTATCGTTCGACCTGCTCCTTCAGGTGCCCGGTGATGATGATCAGCTCTTCGACGTCGAGCCCCTCGAGCTTGTCCATCACGTAGTCCATGACCGGCCGCCCCGCCACCTTGACCAGCGGCTTGGGCACGTGCCTGGTGAGCGGGAGCAGGCGCGTGCCTTTGCCCGCGAGCGGAATGATGACCTTCACCTGGACCCTCCCATCACGCCCTCCCGTACCGGTCTTTGAGTCTCACCACATCGTCCAGCTCGGGCGTCGAGGCCTCGAGCAGGTCGGCGGGAGTAATCGCTTCCATCTGATGGATGGTGTGCGGCGTGACGTGATAGGCGTCGCCCTCGCGCATCCGCATCTCCCGGAGCTGATCGGCGCCCTCTTCCTTCACCCGGAAGACGATCTCGCCGCGCAGGACGTAGATGGTCTCGTCCTTCTTCTCGTGATACTGCAGGCTGAGCAGGTGGCCCGGCTCGATGTGCAGGATCTTCCCCACGTAGCGGTCGGTGCGGGCCCAGATGAGCTCGTGCCCCCACGGCTTCTCCACCCGATACGGCGTCTCCATTCAGCGCTCCGTCACAGGATGCAAGGTGAGCGACGGCGGGGTCGTGACGCACGCGCGCACGCATACCCCGCATCCGACACAGCCTTCCGCCTTGAGCACCGGCCGGCCCCGGTCGTCGAGCGACAGGGCGCGGTCGCCCACCGGGCAGGCCCGGGCGCACACCCCGCACTCGACCTCGTGAAACGCGATGCACCGCTCGGGCACGAGCTCGAGCCAGCCCAGCCGGTACCCCGCCCACTTGTGCGCCGGCACCACCAGCGCTCCGGTGGGGCAGGCCGCCGCGCACGGGATGTCGGGGCACACCGTGCATGGCTGCCGGGCCATGTCGATCATCGGGGTCCCGGCCGCCAGCCCCGCGGACGCCGGCGCCTTCACGATGGCGTGCGGCGGGCAGACCTCGATGCAAGTATCGCACCGGGTGCAGAGCGAGAGGAACGTGATCTCGTCCACCGCACCCGGGGGCCGGAAATGCCGTTCGACCACCACCCGCCGCTCGGTCCGCTCGGCCACCTCCCGCCCGATGCGGCCGAACGTCGAGCGGAAGAAATCCCGCCGGGTGCCGTCTGGGTTGAGCATGAAGACCAAGTTAACACGGCGGTTGAGCGGTTGAGCGGGTGAGCGGTTGGCGACTCGTGACCTGGTTCTCCGCCACTGGTATCGGCCCTGCCGAACCCGCCGCTCGACGCCAACCGCCCAACCGCTCAACCGCTCAACCGCTCAACCGCTCAACCGCTCAACCGCTTAATTTCATCCCATGTGGCCGCTGCTCGTCGCCCTCCTCCAGCTCCAGATCCCGGCGCCTGTCGGGTTCGTCAACGACTTCGCCGGCGTGCTCCGGCCGGAGGTCGCGGCGCGGATGGAGGCGATCGTCCAGGAGGTCCGGACCAAGTCCGGCGGCGAGATCGTGGTGGTCACGCTGCGCGACCTCCAGGGCCGCGACGCCGCCGAGCTGGCCTTGCAGATCGGCCGGCAATGGGGCGTGGGCGCGCGGGGCGGCCCCGGCGACCGGGCGCGGAACGCGGGCGTCATCCTCCTGTTCACGCCGGGCGCCCGCCCCGGCGACGGACAGTCCGAGATCCGGGTGGAGGCGGGACTCGGGGCGGAGGGATTCATTACCGACGCCCAGGCCGGCCGGATTCGCGA
>Ga0214473_10003434_pt1 | contig 19232 bp, 14 predicted proteins | sample RVTome_7_FD_203509 | JGI IMG/M metagenome (GOLD analysis project Ga0214473, IMG submission 203509) | Soil microbial communities from uranium-contaminated site in the Upper Colorado River Basin, Wyoming, United States - RVT98D197 | ecosystem: Environmental > Terrestrial > Soil > Contaminated >... | reverse complement strand
GGCTGCCTGCGGACGCCTGGGTCGGGCTCCTGCCGGCACACGGGCCGGTGGGGAGCCTCAAGGGCGGCGCGCCACATCCCGAGTTCTCAGCCGACTGGTCCCGCCAGGTTAGTGGCGGCGGGAACGAAAAGTGTCAGGGGGCTGCAAAATAGAGCCCCGCCCGGCCGAAGGGAAGGCGTGGGGAAGGGGGAGCCCTACGGGCCCGATCCCCCCTGTCACTTGCCCGGCCCGAAAATAGCGTGCTAGGATGCCGCCTTCCCACGTGCCGCCCGAACGCCACGGAGGACACGCGGAGAGGGCCCGGCGAGGGGAGGGGCCCTGAGTCGATCACCCCAACCAAAAACAGCACAGACGAGAGGGATGAAGGAGGAGCGGTTCGATGATCGGAAGAGTCCGCAAGGGAGAACCCGCGAGCGGCACCTGGTGCGCCGGCTTGCTCCTCGCAGCGCTCGTCGCGCTGCCGGGAGCCGCAGGTTGCGGCAAGGAGGCCGGCACCGAAGGGCAGACGCCTCCGCCGGGCAAGGTTGCCCTGGATGCCGATTCTCAGGAGGTTGCGAAGAAGATCCAATCGAACATGAAGGACTTCCTTATCACCAACAAGGTCCCGTCGAATGCGAAGGTGCAGCTCAACTACGTGAAGAAGGCGCCCCTGGAAGGGATGTACGAGGCGGACTTCTCCATCGACATGGGCGCACGGAAGGGCCGGCGTTCCTTCTACTTCGATCGGGAGGCGAAGCACTTCCTGCTGGGACCGGTCTACACGGTGGGAGAGGTGCTCCGTCCGCGCGTCGACACGAAGAACATGGTTCTGATCGATCGCGCCGCGAAGGGGCCCGAGAACGCCCCCGTGGTGATCGCCGAGTACTCCGACTTTCAATGCCCCTACTGCAGCGCCGCATCCGCGGCGATACATGTGGTGGTCCGGAAGTACGGCGACCGGGTCCGCCTGGTCTTCAAGCACATGCCGCTCGTCGACATGCATCCCTGGGCCTACGACGCGGCGCTCACGGCGGAGTGCGCCGCCGCCCAGAAGCCCGAGGCGTTCTGGTACTTCCACGACTTCTTCTTCGATCCGGGGAAGAGACTGACCCGAGATAACTTCAAGCAGAAGACCGAGGTCTTCGCCAAGACGATCAACCTGGACGTGAAGAAGCTAATGGCCTGCGTGGACGCCCGCCTGCCCGCCGCGCGGATCGACTACGATCTGAACGAGGCCGGCAATTACGGCTTCACGGCGACCCCTACCTTTGTGATCAACGGAATCGTGGTCGTGGGCAACCAGCCGCTTTCCGTTTTCGAGGAGGTGATCCAGGAGGAGCTTCAGAAGGCGGGGGAGGCGAAAGAGTGAACCCCTCGCCGGCCCAATGACGACCGCCGTGCATCCCGATCACCGGATTTCATCTGTCAGGGAGGAAGCTCTCATGAGGAAGTTTTCGGGGAAGGTCTCCCTCGCGCTGTGCTTCGCGCTGGGGGTTCTCGTCTCCACGCAAGGTTGTTCAGGGAAGAAGGAGGAAGGGGACGCGCCGGCGCAGGGCGGTGCGAGTCTGTCCCAGGCGCAGGTCGACCAGACCGTCGCGCTCGCAAAACAGAACCTCGACAAGCTCCGGCTCAACGTCGTGGTCTCCCGCGAGACGAGGATGGAGATCGTGGGGGCCAAGCCGAGCCCGGTGCCGGGGCTCGTGGAGTTGAAGATCAAAGTCTCTCGGGAGGATCGCGAGGCGATCCGGAAGCTGCACGTGTCCCCGGACCTCAAGAACGTGGTGGTCGGGAGGGTGCTTCACCTGGGGGAGGTTCCGCGGGTTCGGGTGGAAATGGAGAACGTGGACCTGAAGGATGCGCCGATGAAGGGCGATCCCAAGGCGCCGGTCACGCTGGTGGAGTATTCAGACTTCCAGTGCCCCTTCTGCCGCGCAGCCCAGAGGAGCATCACCCGGATCATGCAGGAGTACGAGGGGAAGGTGAAGCTGGTCTACCGGCACTACCCGCTGGGCATCCACGTCTGGGCGGCGAGAGCGGCGATGCTCTCGGAATGCGTGCGGAAGCAGAAGCCCGCGCTCTTCTGGAAGCTTCACGACTTCTACTACTCCAACACGCAGCGCCTGGACCGGGACAACATCCTCGCGAAGACCCAGGAGCAGGTGAAGGCCGACGGCGTTGACATAGACAAGCTCAACAAGTGCTTTCTCGAGCAGGAAACGGCGCCCCTGATTAAGAAGAGCATGGACGAGGGGAAGAAGATCGGCGTGCGCGGGACGCCCGTGTTCCTCGTGAACGACGTTTTCCTGTCCGGGAACCAGCCCTACGCGGTGCTGAACGCGATCATCCTGGAGGAGCTGGGGCACGACTGGTCGAAGGATCCGGCGCCGCAGCAGGCCGCAGCGGAGGAAACGCCGGCCGCCCCGGAGGAGGAGAAGCCCACCGCCGGGGATGAGAAACCGGCCGCTCCGATGGAGGAGAAATCCGGGGCCAAGGGGGGCTGAACGCCGCCCCTCGCCCGGACTGCCACGGCCGCGGTGATCTCCCCCGGGCCGGGAAGATCACCTGCACGCGACCGTCCCGCGCGCGCTGTGCTAGAGTCCCCCTCGGCCGCGCCGCCGCGGCATCGGGCGGCATTCATCCCTCCGACGCCGTGCCCGAGACCACCGGAGAAGGAATGTCCCGCGCCGACCAGAAGCAGGCGCCGAAGCCCGCCGCCTGGATCGCTCGTCCGGAGAACCGGCGCACGGTCTTGTTCGTCGTCCTCTTCGGCGTCTTCCTCGGAGCGGGCTATCTCCTCAGCATCTACCGGCCGGTCCTCGATCAAGCGATCAACCCCTTCACGGCTTTCATCGCCCGGGTTTCGAGCGCGATCCTCCGGTTCTTCGGCTCCGAAGCCCACTCGCAGGGGACGCGGCTGGCGGGGCAGGGGGTCTCCTTCGAGCTCCGCAACGGCTGCAACGGCGTCTGGGCCACGATCATCTTCGTTTCGGCCGTGCTCGCCTTTCCGAGCCCCCTCCGGCTCAAGCTCTGGGGGATCCTCCTCGGGTTCTGCGCCATCTTCGTGATCAACCTCGCGCGCGTGATCAGCCTTTACTACATCGTTCTCTACTACCCAAAGCTGTTCGAGGGGGCCCACATCTATGTGTGGCAATCCGTCGTCATCGCCGCCGCCGTCCTCCTCTGGCTCTTCTGGGCGCAGCGCGCGGCCCCCGTCGGACCGGAGGAGCCGCAGGCCTAGTCTCCGGCGGTTCGCCCTGGCCTTCCTCCTCGCCTACCTGCTGACCTGGCCCGCCTGGCTGGCGCTCTCGGGCGTCTACGAGCGCTTCCTCGCCGGAGCCGCCAACGCGCTCATCCCGTTCGTGGCGGGCGATCACATGCCCTGGGTGGTGACGCTCATCGGGGGCACCTACCACGTGCACGCATGGGCGAAGTCCCCCGGGACGGGGGTCCAGGTGGACGCTCGGAGCGTTCACTTCAACTGGTTGCTGCTGATCCCGCTCCTGGCCGGCACGTTCGCGGTGGCGCCGGGGCGCCGCCGGGCTCTGGGCGCAGGGGCCGCGATCCTGGCGCTCGGGACGGTCCACGTCGCCTTCCTCACCGGCGTGGCGGAGTACCGATTGCTCAAGACGTTGGGTATCCACCCGACCCTGTCCTTCGCGATCTTCGTGTTCTCCCAGTTCTACTACTCGGTGGGGCGGATCGGAATTCCAATTTTGATCTGGGTGCCGGTGGGGCTTCGTGAGGTGATTCTCGCGCCGTCCCATCCGCGGGTCGCGTCGACGCCGCTCCCCAACGCGCCGAACCGCCGGAAGAAGGGAAAGGGATGACCCGGAAGGCCGGCGGGGCGGCGCGCGGGGAATCGGGACGCCTCGGGTCCTTCGGGCTCGGGGCGCTCGCCCTCGTCGCCGCGATCGGGTCGGCCTACGCGGGCGTGTACGACGCCCCCTTCGCGCTCGACGACCGGACGGACATCCTCGAGACGAAGGACACGCCGCTGGGCGATCTGCTCTGGACCGAGCCGACCCGGGCCTTGGTGAAGCTCACCTTCTTCATGAGCCGGCGCGCCTTCGGTGAAAGCCTCGCCGCCTACCATGCGGGCAACGTCGCGATCCACGCCTGCACCGCGCTCCTGCTGCTCGCATGGCTCCGGTCGCTGCGCCGCCTGCGCGCGCCGGGGCTCCCCGCCTGGGCGCCGTTTCTGGGCGCCCTCCTCTGGGCGCTCCATCCGATCCAGACGGGCGCCGTCACCTACCTCGCGCAGCGCACGGCCTTGCTCGCCGCCCTCTGCTACCTCGGCGCCTCGCTCTGCTACCTGCGCGCGCGGGAGGCGCGCTGCGGGGGAGCCTCGGTAGCGTCGGGGACGTCCCTCGCCTGGTTCCTCGGCGCGATCGGATTCGCGACGCTCGGCGTCGTCTCGAAGGAGAACAGCGCGACCCTTCCCGTCGCGCTCCTGCTCCTGGAGGCGCTCGTGGTAGGGGGCCGCGCACCTGATTCGAAGCGGGTCCGCGCGCTCCTCCTCGCGCCGTTCCTCCTCGCGCTGCCGGGCTTCTACGCCGCCTACCTCCTGCACGCGATGGCCCGGGCCGGGGCCGCGGCCGCGGGCCACGCTCCCGGAGGCGCCGCCAAGGTGCTCGGCTACGTTGCCGCCTACCAGGGGATCGATTTCCCGACGCCGAAGGAGTACCTGCTCACGCAGGCCGGCGTCCTCCTGCGCTATCTCCGCCTCTGGCTCCTCCCCGTGAACCAGGTCTTCGATCCGCTGATCCTGCCGGTGAGGCGCGTGGCGGACCTGGGCTTCCTCCTCCCCGCAGGGTGCCTGGCATCGCTCGCGCTTGCCGCGCTCACGCAGGTGCGGCGGCGGCCGCTCGTCGCCTTCGGCGTGCTCTGGTTCTTCGTCACGATCAGCGTCGAGTCGTCCGTGATCCCGATCTCCGACTTCTACTTCGAGCACCGCATGCTGCTCCCCTCCGCGGGGCTCGTCGTGGCGATCCTGGGCCTGGCCGAGTCCGTCCTCGCGAGCCACCCACGCCGCGGCCTCGCGGTGGCGGCGGTGCTGGCGCTCGCCCTGGGCGTGGGGACGATCGCGCGAAACCGCGTGTGGGACGATTCGATCGGGTTCTGGCTGGACGACGTGCGGAAGGCGCCGGGGAAGCTGCGCGGCTGGCTCAACCTCTCCGACGCCTACACGCGGAAGGACCGGTTCGATCTCGCCGAGGAGGCGCTCTCCCACGCGGAGGCGATCTACGAGCGCTCGCCGGAGGTGCACTATAACCTGGGAGTCGTCCGGCTCCGGCGCGGGAAGACGGGGGCCGCGGAGACGTCGCTGCGCCGTGCGATCAAGCTCTACCCGCTCCACCCGGAGGCGCACTACAACCTCGGGACGATCCTTGCGCAGACGGGGCGCCCGCTGGAAGCGGAGGCGGAGTTCCGCTGGGTCCTCCGCATCGCCGAAGTCTACGTGCCCGAGGCGCATTACAACCTTGGCGTGCTCTACAGGGCCCAGGGGCGATTGAACGATGCGCTGCGCGAGATCGAGACCGCGGTCCGCGGCCGGCCCGCGCTGCTCGAGGCGCACCACAACCTGGCGGTGCTCTACCGCCGCCTAGGGCGGGAGGCCGACGCCGCGCGGGAGGCGGCGATCGCGGAGCGGCTGCGGCGCGAGAAGGGGGCGCCCTGAGGGATCAGGCGCGGCGGCGCAGCGCCCGCCGCAGGCGGTCGAGATCGGCCGGGCCGATCGCCCCGGTGAGGCGCAGCAGGAGGAAGTAGGCGGGGAGGAGCAGGACGAGGAAGGGCGCGCGCGGAACGCCGGCCACGAAGGCGAGCGCGAGGATCCCCGTCGCGAAGAGGGGGCGCCCGCTTTCCCTGGCGAAGGAGGCGACGAGCGGGCGGGTCTCGCGGAGCATCGCCAGCACGGGGAGGTTCGCCGCCGAGTAGACGAGGGCCGCGATGGCCGCCCCCGTGACGCCGCGGCGCGGGATCAGCCAGAGGTTGAGCCCGAGGTTCACCGCGGTGGTGAAGATCGAGAGCACCACGAAGATGCGCTGCCGTCCGGCCGCGGTGATCGCGTCGAAGGTCACCATGGCCGAGAAGGAGAAGAAGAGCGACCACGTGAGCAGGGAGAGCGCCGCCGCCGCGGGCGCGTAGGGGGCGCCGAAAAGCGCTCTCAGGATCGGCTCCGCGAGGATCGTGACGGCGAGCGCCACGGGGAGGATGAACGCGGAGAGGAGCTTGTAGTTCCACGCCGCCGTGCGCGCGAGCCGCTCCGGCGCTTCCCCCGCGGCCCGGGCCATGAGCGGGAAGCCCGAGAGGAGGAGCACGGCGGGGACCATCGTGAAGGCGTCGAACAGGCGCAGCGCGGCGCTGTAGTGGCCGAGCGCCACCGGCCCCTTCAGGTCGCGCAGGATCACCTGGTCGGCGCGCAGGCTCACGAGGATGCAGATGGAGTTGAACGCGAGCGGCGCCGCCTGGCGCAGGAGCCGCCCCCAGGCCGCGCGATCGGCCGCCAGGCGCGGACGGAGGTCCCGCCGCGCCAGTCGCGCGGAGGCCGTGAGCGCGGCCGGGCCCGCCAGCGCGAAGGCCGCCGCCACGAGGGGGAGACGCGCGCCGCGAAGACCCGGGACGACGAAGGGGAGGAGCGCCGCGAGGAGGAGGAGGGCCGAGGCGATCGCCCCCTGCGCGAGGGAGAGCCGCATCGCGGCCGGCACGCGCAGCACGGCCTGGTAGAAGGCCGGGTAGATCGACGCGAGCGTGAGCGGAAGCGTGAGCGCGCAGAGAATCCCGATCCGGGCCAGGCGCGGGGAAGGGGCGGCGAGGAGGAAGAAGACGATCGCGGCCGCGGCGGCGCCCACGGAGAGCGCGGCGCGCAGGGTCATCGCGGCGCCGGCCAGCTCCGCCGCGCGCTCCGGGGCGCGGGCGATCTCGCGCACCGCGATCTTCTCGACGCCGAGATCACCCAGGAACTGGAAGAAGGTGAGGACGGCGACGAGATAGCCGAAGTCGCCGAAGTCCGAGACCCCGAGCGCGCGGGCCAGCACGGCGGAGGTGGCGAGCTGGAGCAGCCGCAGGCCCGTCTGCCCGGCAAAGCCCGCGATCGTGTTGCGCGCGACGGTCGCGGCGAGGCTCATGGGGCCGGAGGTCCCGAGCCCGGAGGTCCGGTGCGAAGCGCGGGCCGACTCTGAAAGAGCGAGGGCCGACTTTTACAGAGAGGTCCCGAGCCCGGAGGTCCGGTGCGAAGCGCGGGCCGACTCTGAAAGAGCGAGGGCCGACAAAGTCTGATGGGAGGTCCCGAGAGGAGCGAGGGCCGACTTTTACAGAGAGGTCCCGAGCCCGGAGGTCCGGTGCGAAGCGCGGGCCGACTCTGAAAGAGCGAGGGCCGACAAAGTCTGATGGGAGGTCCCGGGCGCCGCCGCGTTCCGCACGGCCCGGCCGCCGCGGGAGGCGCACCGGTGCATGTTATACTCCGCCGCGTCCCGCGCAGGCATCGGAGGCGTTGGTGAAGGTCTCGATCGTCATCCCCGTGTACAACGAGGTGAACACGCTCCCGGAGCTGCTCCGGCGCGCGTGCTCCGTGCCGCTGGAGAAGGAGATCCTCGTTGTGGACGACGGCTCCACGGACGGCACCGCCGACTGGCTCCGCGCGCAGGACTTTCCGGGTGTCCGCCCGTTCTTCAACCCGGAGAACCGCGGCAAGGGGGCCGCGCTGCGGACGGCGTTCGCGCAGGTCACGGGCGATGTGGTGGTGATCCAGGACGGTGACCTCGAGTACAGCCCGGAGGAGATCCCGCGCCTCGTCGAGCTGATTGCCGAAGGAAAGGCCGACGTCGTCTACGGCTCGCGCTTCGCGGGGAGGCACCGGGTGTTCATGTTCACCCATTACCTGGGGAACAAGGTGGTGAACCTCTTCGCCAACCTCCTGTACAATACCTTCCTCACCGATCTCATGACGGGGCACAAGGCTTTCCGCGCGGACGTCCTCGCCGAATTCCGCCACCGCTCCGACCGGTTCGGGTTCGAGCCGGAGTTTACCGCATACGTCTTCAAACGCCATCTTCGCGTGTACGAGGTCCCGGTGGAGTATGCCGGGCGGACCTACGCGGAGGGGAAGAAGGTGAGGTGGACCGACGGGGTCGCGGCGCTCGGCTGGCTCGCACGCGAGCGCTTCCGTCCGGTGCACGCGGGGCAGGCGACGCTCGACACGCTTGCGGGCGCCGAGCGGGTCAACCGCTGGATTTTCGATCAGGTGAAGGATTTCCTCGGGGAGCGGGTGCTCGAGATCGGGTCAGGCGTGGGCAGCATGACGAAGTACCTTCTCTCGCGAAAGCTCGTCGTGGCCTCCGACGTCGATCCCCGCCACCTCGACCGCCTGCGGCACCGATTCGTGGAAGGGGAGCGGCTGCGCGTGCTGCACCTCGACGCGGCGGACATCGACGTGGCGGCGCTGGTCCCCTTCGCGCTCGACACCGTGATGGGGCTCAACGTGCTCGAGCACGTGCTCGACGACGAGCGCGCCCTCGCGCACCTCCACGAACTCCTCCCTCCCGGCGGTCGCATCGTGCTCCTCGTGCCGGCACTGCAGCGACTCTACGGATCGCTGGACGCCGCGCTGGAGCACCACCGACGCTACGGGCGCGAGGAGCTGCGGCAAAAGCTCGATCGCGCCGGCTTCCACGTGGAGCACCTCCGCTTCTTCAACGTCCCGGGGATCCTCGGCTGGTGGCTGAACGGCAAGGTGCTCCGCCGCCGGGTGCTTCCGGGTGGCCAGGTGAAGCTCTTCGACCTTCTCGTCCCGATCTTCCGCCTGGAGGAGCGCCTGCATCTCCCCTTCGGCCTCTCTCTGATCGCCGTCGGGCGCAAGCGCTGAGCCCCCCCGACAATCAGGCCGGCCCGGGGTCAGTGGATGACCCTGTCGACGGCCTCCGCCAGGACGGCCGCTCCCTCCGCATCGGGATGAACCGCCTCGCTCATCAAGCGGTACCGGCCATAGGTCTCCATGGGTCCCACGAGGGGACCGCCTGCCGGGGCCGTTCCTGCGCGGGTCTCCCGGCCGGCCAGAGGGAAGTCCTGGAACTCCCCCACCGAGGTCCCGGCCGGTTGTTGCTCCTCGAAAACGAAGCTCAAGAGCCGGGCGGGCGGTGCCGCCACCAGACCCGTCCACACGCCGTCCTCTTCGCGTTCGTCGCAGCCCCGTCCGTCGTCGGCCAGCGGCACGCGAAGCGCCGCAGGCCCCACACCCCCGACGGTGGCGACGATCTTCGTCGCCCCTCTTCGTGTGTCGGGCATGCGCACGCGCAGGACGTAGCCGCTGCGGACAGGGCCCGGATCGGGGCAGACGCCCTTGAGGCCCAGGCGCCCGGCGAGCGCTATTTGCCGCTGCTCACGGGCGGCCTCGAGCTCCGCGACTCCGTCGATGAAGTCCACGCCTTCCCGCCGCGCCACACGTGCGAGGGCATGCGCGATTTCCGGATGGCCGAAGGCGGTGTGAAGGACGATCGCCTCGGCGCCGTCGGCCCGCGCCTCTCGAACGATGGTTCGCACGTTTTGCTCGGTCTCGCTCAAGGGGACCCGCACCAGAAAGGTTGGCCGCGCGCCCGGCCGCGGGGTGGGGGTGACTCGCCGGCGGGCTTCGAGCAGGAGAGCCCGGAGCGCGCGGTACACCTCTGTCGACCGCAGCCGCGATCGAATCCGGTTGAGGAGCGATCTGTCGAGGGGGAGGTTCTCTCGATCGGGAGTCGCGACGAGCCATGTGTCGTTGGCACCGAAGGCGACCACCACGACGGAGGGGTGGAGTTCGCGGAGCTTGCGCCATAGGGCGAGACCCTGATGGGAGGAGTAGCCGGGGACGCCCGCGTTGATCACCTCCGGATCCCGATCGGGCCGGCGCTCACGAAGAAGGCGCTCGAGCACCTCGGGATACGTCGCTCCCTCATCCAGTTTGTCTCCGAAGGTGATCGAGTCTCCCAGGCACAGCACGCGCAAGCCGCGCTTCCCCGCGGTGGGAGGTTTGCCTCTCAGCCCCAGCGCGTTTACCTCCAGGCGCCACGTTGGCTCCTCTCCCGCGAGGGGCGGGAGCCGGAAGATGTTCCCCCGGTACCCGGGGACGAGAGACCAGAGCAGATCGCTGGGCTGGATGAAATTGGGTGGCTGCCGGATCCCGTGGGCGCGCTCGTAACGCTTCGTGGACGAGATCAGACCCGATAGCCCCTGCGGGATAGTATCATTCCCGCCGAACAGGGCGCGGCTGAACGAGGGATGAAAGACGCGTAGCAGCACCTCCGGAAGGACGAATGCCAGGAGGAGAGACGCGAGGGCCAGGGAGAGATTGGCCTTCCATCCCGCTCGGTGCGCGCTCATCCGCATGTCCCGATCTCGGTCCCCGCGGCGCCCCGGTGATCTCTTCGATTCGTTCGACGAGGGAGGATCGCGGGCGCCGGATACGGGACAGGTCGGGCCCACTTGATGTCATCCAAGCTATTCGCGTAACATAGCCAATGTTCAGATTGCAAGATCGCCTGTGGGGTTTCCGGCTGGTTTTCGCGCCTCTTCATGCCTCCTCGCCTTGATGCGCAGCCAGGAAGCGGGGAGGCCGCCGGGGGAAGCCATCCAAGGACTGGGCGCCCGGCCGCGCTCGATGAGCGCGGCCGAGGCTTCTTCTCATTCCAGGGGGTTCTTCGGTCCGCGCCCAACGGGGAAGGGCGATCGACGAACGCTGGAGACGGGCGGCGGGCGCTGCCGGCGACCGTTTGGACGGGCGCCGAGGGGGGGCACCCAATTGGCCACGAAGGAGATTCGAGGCGATCCGTTCACGGGTGAGTTCCTGGTTCCGGATGAGTCTCGATTCGCCGTGGACATCGCCCAGCACCTGGTGCCGTACCTGTACTGCGCCGAGCATCTCGGCGGGATGCGGGTCGTGGAGATCGGCTGTGGGGCGCTGGCTACGACGCGCACCGCCTGGCCGCCGCCGCCGCCGAGGTGCACGCATACGACCGGGACCGGAACGCCGTCGCCTGGGCATGGCAACGCTACCGGTCGCCCAACCTGAGCTATCGCGTGGAGGGCGAGGACCCCGGAGCCCGAGCCCGGCTCCTTCGACGCGGTCTGCAACTTCCAGGTGCTCGAGCACCTCCGGCGCCCCGCGCCCCCCCTCCTCCTCCGGGCGCTCCTTCGGGACGGAGGGACCCTCTACCTAACGACGCCCAACCGTCTCACCTCCGCAGGGGAGAACATCTACGATGTGCACGAGTACACCCCGGAGGATCTCGCGCGCTTGCTCGGGGCCCACTTCGGCACGGTGAAGCTGCTGGGGATCACGGGCGACGAGAAGTACCGCGCCTATCAGGACGAGCGCCACCACTCCATGCGCCGCTACCTGCGCTACGACCCGCTGCGGCTCCGGCGGTTGGTCCCCCGGGCGCTGCTCGCCGGGCTGTACGCCCGCTTCGCACGGGTCGTGCCCACGGACATCCAGGGGGCGCTCAGCGCGACAGCGGCCGCCATCAAGCCGGAGGACTTCAGGATCGATTCGGAGGACCTCGACGCCTGCGACGACCTCTTCGCCGTCTGCACCCCCTACGGCGCGGTCGTGGGGGGGGTGGGCGCGACGCGGCTCAACGCGGTCAGGTATCCCTCGAAATAAGGGCGAGGAGGCTCACGCCCCAGGGGTATCCTTTCCCGCGCGAGAGCCGATCCGATTCGCTCTCGAACAGCCACGTGAGCGCAGCGTTCACGGGACCGGGGGGAAGGCTAAAGTCGTGTGGCGGGCCGCCTCCCGTGGCGCGGTGGAAGAGGCGCACGGCGGCGACCGGGAGGAAGAGCCAGAAGTTGAAGTAGCGGGCGAAGCGCAGCGTGAGCCCCGCTTCCCGAACGGCCGCCACGAGCGCCTTACGCGTGTAGCGCCGGACATGATGGAGGCTTTCGTCGTGGCGCGTCCAAAGCCACGGGAACGCGGGCACCGAGAGCAGCGCAACGCCGCCCGGACGCAGAAGGTCGCGGACGCGGCAGAGCGCCGCGCGGTCGTCCTCGATGTGTTCGAGCACGTCGAACATTCCCACCGCGTCGAAGGCGGCCATGGGAAGGTTTGGGCAGTCGGGGAGCTTATCGACGACGATCTCGATCCCGGTCTTCCGGCGGGCCCATTCCGCGCCGACCGGATCGGGCTCGACCCCCACGACGTGCCCGAGATGCGCGAGCGCGGAGAGGTTCCCGCCGGTGCCGCAGCCCAGCTCGGCGATGACAGGCTCTCTTCCGGCGGCGGCGGGGGGCAGGCAGCGGGTGAGCACGTCGACGAAGATCTTCCGGCGACCTCGAAACCACCAGTGGCGGTCCTCGAGGGTCCAGTTGACTTCGTACATCATTGGGTCCATCAGGCGTCTTCCCCGGTGGCCGGACGGTTCATCTCCTCGGCCACGACGTAGAGGGGGCGCCTCTTCACCTCCTCGTAGACCCTGCCGAGGTACTGCCCCAGGATTCCGATCGTGAGGAGCTGGACGCCGCCGAGGAACGAGATCGTCGTCATGTTGGACGCCCAGCCGGGAATGGCCTTGCTGGTGAGGATCTTGATCCCCAGGATCACCAGAGCCATCCCTACGGCGGCCATCGAGACGAACAGCCCGAGCCAGGACGAGAGGCGCAGGGGAACGTCGGAGAAGGCGAAGATCCCGTCCAGCGCTAGGCGGAAGAGGCGGCCGTAGGACTGGCGGGGGTCCCCCGCCGCGCGGGCGCCGCGCTCGTAGACGAGGCCGGTCTGCCGGAACCCGGCCCATGCCCGCAACCCCGAGAGGTAACGGTGGCGCTCCGGGCTGGCGCGCAGCACCTCGACGACGCGCCGGTCCATCGCCGAAAAGGTACCCGCGTCGGCAGGCATGTCCACCTGGGAGATCCGGGAGATCACCCGGTAAAAGCCGGCGAAGAGTATCCGCTTGAACCAGGATTCCTTGCGACGTTTCTTCACGGCATAAACCACTTCGTATCCCTCGCGCCACTTAGCCAGGAGCGCGGGAATCACCTCGGGGGGATCCTGGAGGTCGCCGTCCATGAGCACGACCACGTCGCCACGGGCGCGGTCGATTCCGGCGGTGATCGCCACCTGCTGCCCGAAATTGCGCGAGAGTTGAACGACGCGCACCCGGGCGTCGTCTGTGGCGGCCTTGGAAAGAAGGGCGGGCGACTCGTCGTTCGATCCATCGTCGACGAAGAGGATCTCGAATTTGGGGGTGCAATCCAGGAGGGCGACCTTGAGCCGGCGGATCAGCTCGGGTAGGATCTCTGCCTCGTTCAGGAGGGGGACCACGACGGAAACCTGGGGATGGGAAGTCATCGGAATAAGCCCCCGAAGAAAGGGAATGGCCCAGGGCGCAGCGTCCGCGGCCGGGGTGCCGACGTTGCCTGCCGCCGGGCGCCCCCTGTTCCCGCCTCGCCCGGCGCGCCCAGGGAGCAGCACGTGGTCCCAAGGGGACGACGGAAAGGTCTCGACGGCGCACAGTTCAAATGGGCGACTCAACATCCGTCAAAACGCTCGTGAGAGCGAGAATAACCAAATAATTCAAGCAAGTCCAGAGAAGCAGACGGGCCCGGCGACGGGGATAACGCTCTTGGCTTTCGCGTCAAAGCCCGAGTGCCTGGATCGCACTCAGAGTCCGCCATCCCTATTCTCCTGCCTAGGGCTTCCCTATAGGCTGAACAGGAGCATGCCGGCGGCCTCCTTCATATTTCGGTGTGACGCTAACAGCCCAACGCCAGGGAGACTCTCGCCCAGGCGGATGGCGTGATCTCACCGGGCCGAAGGTCTGAGGCCCCAGGAAAGCAGGTGTGACGATGAGGTCCGACGTATTCCGCGACGAACCTCGGACGGAAAAACGGGAGACGATTCTCGGAAGCCGCGTGCGTCGACACTGGCGCGTCTTGTTCTTTGCCCTTCTGGCCGTGGCCCCCTTCTGGTCGTTGCACCTCGCCCACGAAGTCTTTGCGCCGCCGGGAACGACGGCAACGGGTTTTATCCAAGGCGATCAACTTTACTACCTGGCGAACGCGCGCGAGCTGGTAAGAGAAGGAAGCTGGTTCTTGTACAAGAACCCTTATGATGACGCGCCGTCGGCGCGCCGGCTGTATTTCCAACCACAGGTCACGTTTTGGTCCCTTCTGCTGAGGCTGGGACTCGATCCGGGAAACGCCTATCTCCTTCTTCTCTTTGGCGGAGGTCTGGCGACCGCCCTTATTTTCTGGGAGCTCCTGCGCGAGACGTTGCGGCCCTCCGAGCGGTTTCTCGTCCCCATGTACTTTGCGGGGATGTGGGGCGGGGGCATTCTGGTCCTCATGGGTCTCGGCGCGAGCCTGATCGAGGGAGGCGTGATCGACTGGCCTCGCGTCATTCGTTACGACCCCGCCGAGGGGTGGTGGTTCCTGAATCTCGGCAGGAATCTGGTTTATGCCACCGAGGCCTACTACCACGCGCTCGCGCTGGGGGCGCTCCTGCTCGCTATGCGCCACCGATGGAGAGCTTGTCTCATCTGCATGGGCGTGCTCGTCGCTTCCACCCCGTTCACGGGACCGCAATTCGCGATCATCATCGCGGCGTGGTCCTTGCTCGCATCGGTGGGTCGATGGGAGTCGCGTCCCCCCGTCTGGTTTACGGTCTGCTCGGTCCTCTTCCTGTCGCTGGCCGTGTTCTACTATGTTGTATGGCTTCCCCGGGATCCGCGGCATGCGGTGGTTTTCGCAAATTTGCAACTAAGTTGGTTTCTGCCGAAGATCACGATCCCATTCGCCTACGGCATCGTGGGCACATTTGCCCTCCATCGGGTTGTGTCAATGCTGCGGGCGCGATCCTTCGCGGCGCCGGGCCATGTCCACCTGCTCTTGACGGTTTTCTTCACCTCATTGGCGCTGGCCAACCACGAGATCGTGACGAAGCCGCACCAACCAATCCACTTCACCCGCGGCTACATCTGGCTTCCACTGTTCCTGATCGGAGCGCCGTCTTTTCGTGGTCTTCTGGAGAATGCATTTGGGCGGGCGCAGAAAGCTGGGTCGCGTTTCCCAAAAATGGTAGCCATGGGAATATGTCTCCTCCTGCCTCTCGACAATGCTGTGTGGTTAGTGCATCAGGGGTCGATCGCTCGGTATGGATTGTTCCCGGCGCGCTTGAACCGGTCGACTCGGGAGTTATACGACGCCATGGAGAGTGCCGGGACCAGTGGAGTCGCGTTGATGCCGAGCGTTATTGATTACCCCGCGGGGACGTATACGAATGTTACTCCCTACACGGGCCATTGGTTGCTGACGCCTGACTTCCGCAAGAGGGTGTCCCTCCGGGATCAATTTTACCAGAGGGGCGACAATTCAGTGCTCGCGGATAAATCCATAAGGGTTCTGGTTCTGCCTCGAACGGGCCCCGCTCTAAAGGCGATATCTTCTTCCGACTGGAGTCTGGTCTGTGAGACATGGAACTTCCTGGTATTGAAGAGGAGATGAAAGTGGGCGGGCTCGGGGGAACGGGGAAAACCTGCACATCCAGCCCGCCCAACGCAGAAGGGACTTCGGACAACCATAGGACTGAGCCGGCTCGATGACCGCAGGGAGATTCAAGGGGAGCGGCCTTGCAGAGCAGACTGAAAGGAAAAGTCTTCCAAGTAAGGTGTTATGGCGGCCTGGATGACAGGTTACCTATTCGCACGCCAGGGCGCAGGCGTTATCCTTCGCACGCTGCGTCCGATGCTCGGGATCGTCTCTACCCCCTCTGAGGTCACCCTCTTGGGGTCTGCAGGCCTTTTTCTTGCGCAGAGCATTCCGAACTGGTGTCACGGAGGGGACGCAGGAAGAAGCCCTTCAGGCCACCCTTGCGAGTGATCGGGAAGAGCAGCAAGAGTGCAAGGCCTAGCGAGCCGAGGGAGCCCAGGGTCAAGCCGATGCGGAAACTCAGCGGCTCGTATCGGAATGCGACTCGATGGGTGCCGGACGGTAGTACGAGGCCGCGGAAGAGATAGTTGGCATTGTATATGCGCACATCGTGGCCATCGACGGTTGCCTTCCATCCCGGGTAGTCCGCGTCAAGCAGGACGAGCGCGCCGGGGGTGCGGAGGGAAACCTCCAGATACACTGCCTCGGGCGCGTACCGTAGGATTCGGGCGTACTCCCCCGGAAGCACCCGCGAGGGGGGCCGCAGGGATTGCAAGGGGGGGGATTCCAGGATGACCTGGGCCGCTGGATCCACGGTCCCCTCCGCGAGTTGACGAAGCGTCGTGAACGCATCCGCAGCGGCCCGTACGCCATGAACGATGTAGGCGCGAGGGAGGGCTCGCTGAATGTTGTCGAGGCGGATTAGAATCGTGCCTCCTTCCACTCGATCCACGGAGGCCACGACTGCGACCCCGGCCACGGCCAGGAGACGGGGGTGCGCGAGAGGCTTCCGCAGATCCAATTGACCCGTGTATGGTTGGACGGACGCCCGATCGTTGTACAAATCCCCGTTCTGGATGAAGCTTGCATAGTCTGCGTAGCGACGGGGGGTGAGGGGCTCATAATCCTGGAAAAGATACACCCACATCAAAGAAGCCATCTTGGGTGAGGTAGCGGCATAGTCGATCAAGCTCATCGAGACGAGGCCCCGCTGCAATCCCAAATCCGATCTCAGGCGCTGATAAAGTTGATCCAGTTTCCAAAGCTGCTTGAGCTCGTCCTTCCGCCAGATCTGAGGCGGCTTCTCCCCGGTGCCGGAAAAAAGAGTGAAGAATAGAAGGCCCACCGACACGAGTGCGGCGCCGACCCCCCATCGCGACGGCAAGAACGCGACCGGCGCGAGAACCAAGCAAGCCAGGAGTATCATCCCTCGGGAATAGGGCAGCCCGGATGCGACGAGACCCGCACCCACAGCAAGGATGGCCGCCATAAGCGCCCAGCGCCGGGCGCACCTCGCTGGCACCGGCGCGAGCAAAGACTCTGCGCCGAGCGATGCGGCCTGAGCGGCACATAATACGAAGAGGCACAGTGCCCGGCCCGGAAAGCGAAAGAGCTTGGCGCCTGGCAGGTACTTGTATAGTTCAAAGAAAGGTGCCGCCGACCCCACAGCCACAAGTGCGGCAAAGAGTCCGATACCGAGAAAAAACGCCGACTCGGATCGGTGTCGAGGCGAAAGTAGCCCGGCGGGCAGGAGGAGAAGCGACAGGATACCGACGTAGCCTCCCCATACGACCCCGGGTGTGAAAAGGCCCCTCCACTGCGAGAGGGGGACCACGCCCATGGGCTCCATCTGCCATGAAGTGAGCCCACCGGTGCTCCGGGTCGCAAGTTCCGCGAGCTCCAAAGTGGGCACCCACTGGGGAGCCGCGAGGAGGATCGCCAGGAGCCCTCCAAGCGCGATCCACGCGCCTTCGCGGATCAGGGATCGTATTCCCCGAGTCGCCAGCGTGCGCGCTCCGTTCCAGAGTGCGTACAGGGTCGCCACATGGAGGCCGTAGACCGCGAATGACGGATATCCGGCAAGGATTAGAAGCGCGAGCCCGAGCGCGAGCAACGAACATCCGCCCACGCCGTGGCCCCGATGGATGCGCGCCAGCCCCAGGAGTGGGAGCGGAAACAGGGCGAGCACCGCGACTGAAGAGGCCCACAGGTGTGAGTCCACTAGAAAACTCGACCAGGGATAGGCCAGACCCGCGACAAGCGCCGCCACTGGGCGCGCACCGAGCGTTCGAGCCAGGGCATAGGCCAGCATTCCGGCCAGAAGGAGATGGAACAGGGCGAGAGCCTCCATCGCTCCCTCGGTGGAAAGCAGCAGGTGGAGGAGGTTGGGGGGATAGAAGACCGCCGTCTGGAGTGTCGCAAGAAGAGGGAGTCCGGCAAGCTGCCAGGGGTTCCAGAGAGGCCACTCTCCCGCGGCGAGCCTCTCCGCGACCAATCGATGCATGGGGTAGAAATAGGTGTACTGGTCGGCGCCGTTCAGCAGCGACATCGGGACAGTCTTCGGACCCATGATCCGCGCCTGCCAGAGCCAGCCACCAAGGGCGCACAGGACAAGCACGGCGGCCACTTCGGTGAGCCAGGTACGTCGGGTCAAAGCTTCTACCTCGCGTTGAGCCCGCAAAGGGGGCGAACTCCTGTGCACCAACGGACCTGAGTGGAGTTACCCCGGTTGAGCGGGCAGTGAAAGGCTTTCGGTTCAAGTGACTGGATGCCGGCTCCTTTCTTACCCGATTGGAGATTTCGTAGGCAAGGGCCGAGTGACCGCGGATCGCGTTGTACCAGTCCTCGCTTTACAAAGGAGCAAAGGCATGACCAACCGTACGTGGTACGGAGACGATCCCGGATGACAGACGGTCCTCACCGTCAAACGGCCGGGAGACGCTCCTCGCTACCGTCATTATAACATTCGTTGCAGTTGCCTACACTTGGCCCCTGTTCCGATCTCCGATCCAGAAGATCACCAGAGGACCAGACGATTTCATCAATCTTTGGGATCTATAGTGGGTCAAGTACGCCCTGATCGATCTGAGGCAAAGCCCCTTCTTTACCCACCACCTCTTCGCGCCCCAGGGAACGAGCCTCGTGTTTCACACCCTCCATCCCCTGCTTGGGTTTCTATCAATACCCTTTCAGCTCACGCTCCCGGGGACCGATGGCTTGTTCCTGTCCTTCAACGTCCTGAATGCGACGCAATTTATTGCCGCGGGAGTGGCGGTATTCGCGTTGATCCGGGAGCTGGACGGCGCCTTCTTCAGCGCCCTCATGGGCGGCCTGGCCTTCTCGTTCACCTCTTACCATTACACGCAGCTCACACAAATGGAAGTCGCGGCGATCGAGTGGCTTCCCATCTGCGCCTTCTTGAGTGTGAGGACCCTCAAGCGTGCTTCGGTCAGATATGGAATTCTTACCGGGATCGCGTTCGGATTGACGTCCCTCACCGATTCATAGGTTGGATCTTATAAGTTATTGATATTAGATCACTTTCTTACTTGTGAATTAGAACTTGAAGGTTCAACGGCAGCCTGCGATTCTATCGGTTGGATAGGTTGGATATTCCAACGCAGTCCGATCGAAAGGAGGCCACCGTTGAACCGCACCCATCTTACCAGATACGCCCAGGCATTGAAAGGGACTCTCGGCTGGAGCAACGTGACGACCCGCGGACGCCAGAGCGGGCACTGCCGACGATTGCGTGATGTCACGCCCCAGAGACTGGTCTGCGCCCTGGTCGAGTCGCTGGGGGCTTCTCGCGTGGAGACGGTGACGGACATCCTGCGCACCTTCAACGCCCAGACCGGCCTGAA
>Ga0214473_10003433_pt1 | contig 19232 bp, 21 predicted proteins | sample RVTome_7_FD_203509 | JGI IMG/M metagenome (GOLD analysis project Ga0214473, IMG submission 203509) | Soil microbial communities from uranium-contaminated site in the Upper Colorado River Basin, Wyoming, United States - RVT98D197 | ecosystem: Environmental > Terrestrial > Soil > Contaminated >... | reverse complement strand
ATTATTCCATTCCTCTGCTGCAAGGGTTACCCCATTTCTGAAATCCATTCCCATCTTAGCCTGGTCCCCTGTCATGGGGCCGGCAATGCCAATTTTTATTACATCAGCTTCTTTCTTAACACAGGCGGAAATAACTAAAACACTTAAAGAAATTAATAGAACTTTCCGAAACATTTCGCCTCCTTTTAATAATTTTAATGATTATTGCCCAAATAAGAGATTGCTTCGTCGCTAACGTTCCTCGCAATGACGGGAACGTGACTTTTTTGTCATTGCGAGCGAAGCGAAGCAATCTAAGCCAATAAAATCAATATATTATATATTATTTTAAACAATAGCTTTAATAACCGCTAAAAATTTCTTTGTATTGCTCTCAATATCTCCTGATAAAATCCCAGTTGCAACTGCTACTGCATAAGCCCCGTTTTTCAATACATCAGAAACATTTCCAATCGTAATTCCGCCAATGGCGACGACAGGTATTTTAATATGCTTTTTTATTTCTATCAAGGACTTTGTTCCTTTTGGTTCCCGGGCCTTTTTTGTTGTGGTCTTAAAAATGGGACCAAAACCAATGTAGTCAGCCCCTGCCCTCTGCGCATCAACAGCCTGTTTCAGACTGTGCGTTGATATTCCTATAATTTTATTTTCCCCGAGCAGCTTTCTTGCTTCTTTTATCGGCATATCTTCCTGTCCCAGATGAACGCCGTCAGCATCAACAGCAAGCGCAATATCAACATAATCATTGATGATAAATGTTGCACGGTGTTTTAAAGTAAACTTTCTGATAGAAAGGGCTTTTTTATAAAGTTCTTTTTTTGTCATATTTTTTTCTCTTAACTGGATTGTTCTGATACCTGCGTTTATAGCCTTTGCTGTCATTTCTGCAAGGCTAAGGCTGGATGTGGTTCTGTCTGTTATGAGGTATAAAGCTCTGTTTTTTGCAAATAGATTTTTCAAAGTAAAGATTCGATTGTAGAAAAAATCAAAATATAAGAAATGGAAGAAGATTTTTAATTAAATAACAAACTCCTTAATTTTGCATTTTACATTTTGCATTTTACATTTTTAAATTTTGAATCCTCGAACCCTATTTAACTGTTTTATTATTATTTTCAAGAAAGTGTGTAGTAAAATTCCCGCTTAAAAAATCAGGGTTATCAAAAATCTTCAGATAAACCGGTATAGTGGTTTTAATGCCTTCTATTATAAATTCTTTAAGCGCCCTGCGCATTCTTGCAATAGCTTCTTCTCTGTTTTTACCATAGGCAATCACCTTTGCAATTAGTGAATCGTAATGGGCAGGCACTACCCATCCTGAATATGCAGCGGTATCAACTCTGATGCCAGGACCTCCTGGCGGGATAAATGTCGTTATTCTACCCGGACATGGAACAAACCTTTCAGGGTCCTCAGCATTTACCCTGCATTCGATGCTGTGTCCAGAGAACTTTATGTCCTGCTGTCTATATGAAAGCAGCTCCCCGGCAGCAATCATTATCTGTTCTTTTATTAAATCGATACCAGTTATCATCTCTGTAACAGGATGTTCAACCTGTATCCTTGTATTTATTTCCATAAAATAAATATTGCCCGCATTATCAACAATAAATTCAACGGTCCCGGCATTTCTGTATTTCATGGCCCTTGCAACCTTAATAGCCAGTTCCCCGATTCTTTTTCTGAATCGTGGGTTTGAAAATATATAAGGAGATTCTTCTAAAAGTTTCTGGTGCCGGCGCTGAATAGAGCAGTCCCTTTCACCAAGGTGGATTACAGTGCCTTTGTTGTCGGCAAGTATCTGAACCTCTATATGCCTCATCTCTGGAATATATTTTTCAACATACAGGTCTCCGTTTCCAAAGGCAGCAAGCGCCTCCCTCTGTGCCATATGATAAGCCTGCTCTATGTCTTTTTCCTCAGAGACTATCCTCATTCCCCTGCCCCCGCCGCCTGCGGACGCCTTAAGAATCACAGGAACGCCAATCTTTTTTATTATTTTTATTGCTGCCTCTTCGTCCTGAACAGGGCCGTCGCTGCCGGGGACAACAGGAATTCCTTTGCGTTTCATTATCTGCCGTGCCTTTGCCTTATCACCGCCGAGACGGATGTTCTCCGGAGAAGGACCTATAAATGTTATTCCTGAAGTCATGCATGCCTCTGCAAAATGCGGATTTTCAGCAAGAAAACCATAACCCGGGTGAATTGCTTCGGCATCTGTTATTTCCGCAGCGCTGATAATCGCAGGGATATTTAAATAGCTCTGGGAAGAAGATGCAGGGCCAATGCAGATTGCCTCGTCGGCAAGCCTTACATGCAGGGCATCTTTGTCTATTTCAGAATAAACTGCAACTGTTTTTATTCCCATTTCCTGACATGCCCTGATAATTCTGACGGAAATCTCGCCGCGGTTTGCTATGAGAATCTTTTTGAAAAGTTTCATAAATAACCTTTTATAAAGTGAGAAGTAGGAAGTAAGAAATTAGAAGTAAGATTAAAAAATTCTTTTCACTTTTGACTTCTTACTTTTCACTTCCGACTTATGTTGGCTCTATAAGAAAAAGAGGCTCTCCATATTCTACAGGCTGGCCATTTTCAACAAGGACTTTTGATATAACCCCGTCTACATCGCTTTCAATCTCATTCATAAGTTTCATTGCTTCTATGATGCATAGAACCTGTCCTTTTTTAACTGTGTTCCCGAACTCTACAAATGGCGGCGCCTCAGGAGCAGGAGACCTGTGGAAAATACCAACAATCGGTGATGTGATGGTAACAAGTCTTTGAGTTTCTTCTGCCTTTCTTGCTTCTTCTTTTGCTGCCGCAGAAGCTGCCGATTTTACAGGAGGTGCAATTTCAAAAGAAGACATAAACCGTTCTCTTTTTATTTTCAGTTTTGATCCGTCTCTTTCAATCTGAAGTTCTGTAATATCAGTATCTTTTAAAAGCTCCAGCAACTGCTTTATTTCATCAATTTCCATTATTTAACCCTTTCTACGTATTCGAACGTTCTTGTATCAACCTTTATAATGTCTTCTTCATTAAGATGAAGCGGGACTTTAACAGTCAATCCTGTTTCCAGAACTGCCGGCTTGCTTCCACCGCTGGCAGTATCTCCTTTTATGCCGGGGGCGGTTTTTACAATTTTTAATTCCACAAACATAGGCACTTCTATGGTTATAGGAGAGCCGCCGTAATAAAGAACTTTTACCAGCATATTTTCTTTTATAAAGTTTTTACTTTCACCCAATTGTTCAACGCTCAGGGGGGATTGTTCATAATTTTCCATATCCATAAAATAATACATGTTATCCTGATTATAAAGATATTGCATAGACCTTTCTTCAAGACCGGGGGTATTAAGCTTTTCACCGCCCTTAAAAGTTTCTTCAATTATACTGCCTGTCCGCATATTTTTCATCTTCGTTCTGACTATTGCACCGCCCCTGCCCATCTTAACATGCTGAAAGTCAATAATCTCATACGGGTCGCCTTTAAATTCTACTTTAGAACCCTTTCTGAACTCATTTGTAGAAATCAACGTTCACCCCTCAATTATTTTCAACCTTCTCGGCAGAGATGTTAATATTTCTGCTCCATTCCCTGTTACAAAAACCATATCTTCTATCCTTACCCCTCCAAAGCCGGGGAGATATATGCCTGGTTCAACAGTAAAAACCATGCCCTTTTTTATTATTTCTTTGCTCTGCCATGATATAACAGGTCTTTCATGAACTGCAAGACCTACGCCATGACCTGTCCCGTGTCCAAAATATTTATTATAACCTTTACCTTTTATAAAACATCTTGCCGCAGAATCAACATTTACAGCATCTGCCTCTGGTTCTACCGCCTTGATTGCCCTGTCCTGCGCATTAAAAACAGTATCGTATATCTCAAGCTGTTTTTTTAAATGTCTGCCTTTTATCGCAGCCACTCTTGTCATATCAGAGTAATAACCATTATTTTCTCCTCCCCAGTCAAAAAGCACCAAGTCTCCTTTTTTAATTGCCCTGCTGGTAGGTTTCGCATGAGGAAGAGCTGACATATGACCAGATGCTACTATAACCCCAAAAGGCAGATTTTTGCAACCTTCTTCTCTAAGCAGTCCTTCGAGCCTCATTGCAAGTTTTTGCTCGGTAACCCCGACCTTTATAAATGGCTGCAATTTCTTAAAGGCATTCTCTGCCCTTCTTACGGCTGTTTTGATAAAAAAAAGTTCTTGCTGCGACTTTATAACCCTAAGGTCCTCAATTGTATCTGTCAGCGCCTTAAGTTTTAAACCGTTTTTGCGAAGTTTTTTGTAAGTGTAATAATTTATATTCTGTTCTTCAAACCCGAGTTTTCGTATCTTATATTTTTCTGCTAATTTTTTTATAAATTCTGTTTTTTCAACAGCCTGGATTTTAATATTGAATCCTTTTACCTCTTTTTTTGCCTGTTCCTGATAGCGAAAATCCGTAACAAAAATTTGATTATTTTTTGTAATAAACAAAAAACCGGCTGAGCCTGTAAATCCTGAAAGATATCTTACATTGTGAATATCAGTAATCAGGATTCCATCAAGACCGAGTTCAGAAAGTCTTTCTTTAAGAATGGTGCTTTTTCGCATTCAATATGTAGGACAGCGCCCTTAAGCCAAGCAGATAACTATGAGGTCCAAAACCCGATATCTGTCCCGATGCTTCAGGAGCGATCAGGGATGATTGCCTGAATTCCTCCCTTTTATAAATATTTGAAAGGTGGACTTCAACAGTAGGCATATTAACAGCAGCTATTGCGTCTCTTATAGCGATGCTCGTGTGTGTATAAGCGGCGGGATTAATTAAAATACCATTGTAATTTTTTGATGCCTGAATTAAATCAACGATTTCGCCCTCGTGATTGCTCTGCTTGATTACAAGCTCAAAGCCAAGCTCTTTTGCGAGTTCTTTAAGAGAGTTATTAATCTCTTTTAATGATTGTTTTCCGTATATACTGGTTTCCCTTGAGCCGAGAAGGTTAAGATTAGGGCCGTGGATAACTAAAATTTTCATAAATGCTCCTGTTCAGTTATTGCCTTTTAATTTTAACAAATAATCAAGGATAATATTTGCCAGGTCTTCTTTTTTCATTAAGGGCAGTTCGGTTATCTCTCCCTTTTTTGTAATTATACTCACAATGTTTGTATCAACATCAAAACCAGCGCCCTTCTGCGTAACATCATTCAATACTATTAAATCAAGGTTTTTGTTTTTTAGCTTGTCTTTTGCCCTTTGAATGTTCATTCCAGTTTCTGCTGCAAAACCAATAAGGAGCCTCTTACCTTTTTTCTTTCCGATTTCTTTAAGTATATCAGGTGTTTCTTTCAGGTTAATCGTCAAATTATTTATTTTCGGAATCTTTGATTTGCTTGTAACAGACGGAGCAAAATCACATACTGCCGCAGCCATGATGACGGATGTTGATTTATAAAAATTTCTTAAAACAGCTGCTCGCATGTCAGCTGCATTGTCAACGGGTATAAATGAAACGCCATCAGGTGGCTTTAGTGCAGCGGGTCCGCTGATAAGAGTTGCCTTTGCCCCTCTTCTGTGAGCGGCAGTTGCAATAGCAAATCCCATTTTCCCGGAAGAACGATTTGATAAAAATCGTATCGGGTCTATTGATTCACGTGTGGGACCTGCGGTAACTAATATATTGTGTCTTGTCAGGTCTTTTGTTGTTAGTGCAGACTTGACAGACTCAATAATGTCTGAAGCTTCCGCCATTCTGCCTATTCCATCCTCACCGCAGGCAAGTTTTCCCGACTCAGGACCAATAAATATTACGCCGGATTTTGCCAATTCCTTAATATTTTTTTGGACAACAGGTTTTTTATACATTCTTGAATTCATGGCAGGCGCTATTAATACAGGACCTTCATACACAAGATAGGTTGTGCTCAAAAGATTATCAGCAATCCCGCATGCGAATTTACTTATAGTATTAGCGCTTGCAGGAGCTACTATTAACAAATGGGATTCTTTAACGAGATTGATATGTCTGAAATAACCCTCAAAAAGATTAGTATAAACAGGTCTTCCTGAAACCGCTTCAAAAGTAGTCGGAGAGACAAAACGGCATGCTGACTCAGTCATAACTACTGTAACATTAGCGCCGTCTTCTGTTAATCTTCTTGCAATTTCTACGGCTTTATATACAGCGATACTGCCTGTAACTCCGAGAAGTATATTTTTGCCATTAAGCACTACCCTGAGCCTTCTTCAGTAAAAATCTTGTCTATATTTTGCTTGTTGTCTCTTTCGCTTTTCTTGTGCAGATAGACCTTGAGGTCTTTTTCTATCTCTGTTAAATCTTCAGGAAGCGCTTCTTTCTGCTTGGCTTCGTCTATCATGCCTTCATAGCTGAGCTTTTTAGCCTCTTCCCTTGCCTTTATAGCGGCTTCTCCTGTAAGTATGCGTACAGCGCCGGAGGCAACTTCTTCAAGAGCCAGAGTCGTCAATTTTTTTGCCCTGCTGACTCTCATTGGCTGTGCCCCCATGTATAGTGCCCTTGCCCTTTTAGCAGTAGCTACGACAAGCCTGTATCTGCCGTCAATTTTTTCCTTGTCAATTATAACTGGTAAAGATGTTAAATCCATTTCTGCCTCCTCTTATAATGCAGTTTTTATTAAAATTGTTACTTTAATTTTTTTATCGATCTTGAGTCGAATCTATTTATTCCTAATCTTCCCGCTAAAATTATGCTTTCCATCTCCCTTGCCGCTTTTCCTAATTTATTATTAATAATAACATAATCATAATTTCTATAACTTAAAATTTCTTCCCTTGCTTTCTCAAGGCGTCTTTTAATTTGTTCGGCTGAATCTGACCTTCTAAACTTCAGCCTTTTTTGTAAAACCTTCATTGACGGCGGCAGTACAAAAATATAAACAGCATCTTTAATCCTGCGTTTCATCTGCACAGCGCCCTGAACATCTATATCAAGAATTATATCATATCCTTTTTTAATCAATTTGTTGAGTCTCTTTATAGACGTTCCATAGAGATTGCCGTGAACAACTGCCCACTCAGCAAACTCTCCTTTCTTAATCATGTCTTTAAATTTTTTTTCACTCACAAATGTATAGTGGACGTTGTTTATTTCTCTTTTTCTGCGGGGTCTTGTAGTATAAGATACAGAGTGTTTGAGCTGCGGAACAATACCGCACAACTTTCTGCAGAGCGTGGTTTTACCGGCGCCGGAAGGGGCAGATACGATAAATAACTCTCCATTCCCCTGAAATTCCTGAGGCATTTTAGTTTTCCTAACCACTCTTTTTCTCTTCCAATAAAAATCGTTGTGTAATAGTTTCTACCTGAAGCGCAGAAAGGATTATGTGGTCGCTGTCAGTAATAATCAATGCCCTTGTTTTTCGTCCCTGAGTAGCATCAATTAATTTCCCTCTTCCCTCTGCTTCCTCCCGCAGCCGTTTCATAGGAGAAGATCCCGGAGTAATCACAGCTATTATCCTTGAAGCAGAAACAACGTTTCCAAAGCCTATATTTATCAGACTAAGCCCTTTATTTGATTTCTTCATTTACGGTCATCTCCTTGAAATCAAAATTCAAATATCAAATATCAAAAATTATTAACAAAGGCACAAAGTGGCAAAGGTGCAAAGGCACAAAGAAAGATTTTAACTTAGTGCCTCTGTGCCTTTGTCCCTTATTCACCATTTTGCACTTTAAATTTTGAATTTTACTGCAAGTTCTGTATCTGCTCCCTGATCTTCTCAATCTCATATTTCATTTCCACTAACAGACTTGAGATTTCTATGCCAGGGGCTTTTGACCCGATAGTATTTAATTCCCTGTGTATTTCCTGAACAAGAAACCCTGCTTTTTTACCCACAACATCGCTTTTTAAAAATACATCTTCCATATGTTTCAAATGGCTTTTAGTCCTTACAATTTCTTCTGTTATATCCAACCGTTCAACCATGATAGCAACTTCCTGCATCAGGCGGGAATCATCTATCAAGATATTGCCGATAAGGCTCTTTAATTTCTCAGCAAGCGCTGCCTTTGCATTCGTTACGAATTCCATCCGATTATCTTCTATCTGCAATATGCTATTGTCTAAAGAACGAATCCGCGAAACAATATCATCCAGGAGATTTTTACCCTCTTTTAGACGCATTTTTTTTAATTCATCAAGGGCGGTCTCAAGAGCCTGACGAAAAGCCGGGATATCAACTTCCGTTTCTTCTACTGTGAAAATATCTCTTTGCTGTGCCAGAACATTTAACCCGATTTCTTCAGGGATTGACAGTTCGTGTTTTAATGAAACAAGTGCTTCATAGTATCCCTTAGCAAGAGTTTTGTTTATCTTTAATTTTGTGCCATCAATATTTTGATTCGAAAAAAATATTTCAATATACCCGCGGTGAAACCTCTCCTTTACGAGATTTCTAATTTCAGGCTCATAATAATAAAGATATGACGGTAGATTAACCTGAATGTGAAGACCCTTGTGATTTGTAGAGCGGACTTCCACCTTCAAGCCGCCGGCTTCTCCCATCCCGTAACCTGTCATTGATTGAATATTCATAAGTTAGAACTATAAAATAGTTATGAAAATAAAGTTCAATGTTTAGAGCGCAACCTTACAAAAGCAGCCAGAGTATCATCATCTTTTTTCACATCGAAGCTGTCTATTTTTTGAAATAAGTTAATTAATTTTTGACAGCCATATACCCGGTGGTCAAAATCAGGATATAATTTTTTTATCCCGAGTCCGATACCGGATAGATTAACCCAGCCATCACTATCTTTATCTTGAGACCCCACTACTTTTATAAGTAAATCCTTAACTTCATCAATCTGATGTTTTTTACTTTTTGATATAGCGGGTGCATTAGGTATCTTTTCCGGAGAATATAGGATTAATTCATCAGAAACTTCTTTTAAATCTTCTGAGTAGCTGCCGCTAATCCCAACAATGAATACTTTCTTCCCCATTGAACGCAATTCTACAACAAGGGGAATAAAGTCTCTATCTCCTGATACAAGCAATAAGGATTCCAAATTTGGATTAGTGTAAAAAAGCCGCATTGTTTGGACACAGATAATAGTGTCTGCGCTGCTCTTCCCTGTTCTTGATACAGGACTAAAGACCGGCTGTATTCCTGCCTTGAAGAGTTCAGATATTTTGTCTTGAAACTTAGTCCAATCTGCATATGCCTGACACGAAGCTATTCGACCCCTTTCTTTACAGAGTTTGATTAACAATTCAAGGTCTGGATAACGACTATATAGATTTTGTGAGGAATAAAATAGATTCTCATAGTCAATTACCACTGCTACATCTCTATCCATAACCGCACCCTTCTAAACATAACGACATAATAATTGCCGAATTATCTGTCATTCCAGCTTGTCTGGAATCTTTCTCTGAAGAAGGATGCTGGACAAGCCAGCATGACAGAGAGGTTGCCTTATGCGACATAAATTAAGTCGCTATGTATATATTGTAAATAATAATAAGAATTTTAAGCCTTTCAGACTATATCAAATTGTAATTTTAACAGATTATATGCCATTTTGGGAATATAATCCACAAAACTCTGGTGGGTAAGAATATCGGACTTTGGATTTTAAGACTTGGTAATTCAAATGAAAGTGGATTTCTTAAACCAAGACCGCTACTTCATCCTCAACAAATACAGGTGTATTGTCTTCAAGCAGAACCCTTACCTTTTTGGCGTCTTTGAACCTGCCTTTAAGGATTTCTTCAGAGAGAGGGTCTTCAATATATTTCTGAATAGCCCTCCTCATGGGCCTTGCGCCATACATCGGCTGATAGTCATTTTTAATTAAAAATTCTACTACTTCATCACTGAGTTCAACAGCAATATCCTGGTCAAGGAGTTGCTTGTTAAGCTCAATCATCAGCAAGTTTATAATCCTCACCAGATGTTCTTTCACAAGCGGATGGAATACTACAATTTCATCAACTCTGTTTAAGAATTCAGGATTAAAAGTCCTTTTCAGTTCATTCAATACACTGTCTTTAATCTTCCTGTAAAAATTTTCTCTACTTGGTTTCTGGAATCCAAGAGGTATGGTTTTCTCAGTGAGCTTTGTACCGAGGTTGGAAGTCATTATTATAACGGTATTTTTAAAGTCAACCTTCCTGCCAAAACTGTCTGTAAGCACACCTTCGTCAAGGACCTGAAGCAGGATATTAAAAACATCAGGATGTGCTTTCTCAATCTCATCAAAAAGCACTACTGAATAAGGCCTTCTCCGCACAGTCTCTGTTAGCTGTCCGCCCTCTTCATAACCGACATAGCCGGGAGGAGCTCCTGTAAGGCGGGAAATATTGAACCTCTCCACGTACTCAGACATATCAATTTTTATAAGGGCATTTTCATCATTAAAAAGGAATTCTGCCAGTGCCTTCGCAAGTTCTGTCTTTCCAACGCCTGTAGGACCGAGGAAGAAAAATGAACCGATAGGTCTTTTCTTTGTCTTTAAACCTGCGCGCGACCTTCTTATTGCGCCTGAAACCGCCTTTACCGCCTCATCCTGAGCAACAATCCTTTTATGGATTTCCTCCTCCATGCGAAGAAGTTTTTCAGATTCTTTCTCTTCTAATTTGGAAAGCGGTATTCCCGTAATTTTTGAAACAGTATAAGCAATATCATCAGCATTTATTTCCTGAATTTCTTTCTGCTGGTTTTCACGCCACGTCTTGTAAAGTTCGTTATACAGCTTTTTTACCCTTTCCTCTTCATTCTTTACAGATGCACTTTTTACAAAATCATGAAGCTTTGCATAAAGATTTTTCTCTTTATTAAGTCTCTTTAAATCTTTCTCAATCTCTTTAAGTTCAGGCGGGACTGTAAACCTCTTTAACTTAATCCTTGCACCAGTTTCATCCATAACATCAATGGCTTTGTCCGGAAGGAATCTTCCGGTAATGTACCTGTCTGAAAGCGTGGCACATGCAGTAATCGCCTCACTGCTGATTTTAACTCTATGGTGAATCTCGTATTTATTTTTCAGCCCTTTTAATATGTCTATGGTTTCCTCTACCGAAGGCGGCTGAAGGAATATCGGCTGAAAACGTCTTTCAAGGGCTCCGTCTTTTTCAATGTATTTTCTATATTCATCAGGAGTAGTGGCTCCTATGCACTGTATCTCGCCCCTTGAAAGCGCCGGTTTAAGCATATTAGACGCATCAATTGAGCCCTCTGCCGCACCTGCACCAACCAAGGTATGGAGTTCATCTATAAAAATAATTACATTATCAGACTGGATAATCTCTTTCATTATGAGCTTAAGTCTCTCTTCAAACTGTCCTCTGTATTTTGTGCCTGCTATAAGCGCCCCGAGGTCAAGGCTGACAATCCTCTTATTAAGAAGGCTTTCGGGAACATCTTCGGAAAAAATCTTCTGGGCAAGTCCTTCTACAATGGCAGTCTTTCCTACGCCGGATTCTCCTATAATGACAGGGTTATTTTTTACCCTCCTGCCCAAAATTTGAAGAACCCTTTCTATCTCATCTTCTCTGCCGATTACAGGGTCAAGTTTATTTTCTCTTGCTAACAGGGTAAGGTCCCTTCCAAATTCATCAAGAACCGGGGTATGACCTTTTTTCTCCTTTAATGTATGCTGCTGTGTCCTGGATGTGAAATTTATAGCAAGTTGACGTGCGCTTAAAAGGTTTGCTCCGAGGCTGCGAAGTATTTTACCTGCGATGCCTTCATCTTCCCGTATTACACCTATGAGAAGATGCTCGCTTCCTATATAACTGTGCCCTAATAACCGCGCTTCTTCTACAGCGAGCTCAAGTACTTTTTTAGCCCTTGGGGTGAAAGGTATATCGCCAAAGGTGAGGACATTTGAACCAGTAGGAAGATTTCTTTCGATCTCAATCCGCAACTCTTCAACAGATAGCCCCATCTTCTTAAGGATTACAACAGGCAGGCTGTCTTCTTCTCTTAATATGGCAAGGAGTATGTGTTCTGTGCCGAGATAATCATTCTGGCGTCTTTCCGCCTCTTCTTTAGCGTAAATGATTACCCGTCGGCCTCTTTCTGTAAATTTCTCAAACATAATTTTCTATTAATTTTAATATATCTCTACACAGCATGTATTGTCAAGACAACAGAAGCTATAAAAAGGTTTAACACAAACAATGCAGGAAAATAGGAAGGAACGATTTTAATTTATTCTAATCAGGCAGGATTTTTTTGCCGTCTTTTTTATCATAAAAAAGCACTTTAATTTCTTCCATGAATTCTTTTATGTCTTTAAACTGTCTGTACACAGAAGCAAACCGTACATAAGCTACTTCATCTACTCCTTTGAGTCCAGCCATTATCTCCTCTCCTATCCGGGAACTCGGTATTTCTTTTTCGCCTGATTCCTGGAGCTTCTTTTCAATTTTTGCTACAAGCGCTTCCCTTGCTTCAATTCCCACAGGCCTCTTTTCACATGCCTTTTCAAGCCCATGAAGAATTTTTTGCCTGTCAAAAGGTTCCCTTCTCCCATCCTTTTTAATTACAAGAGGCAGGATTTCTTCTATTCTTTCATAACTTGTAAAACGGCCTTCACATTTTAAGCACTCTCGTCTTCTCCTGATAACATCACCGTCTTTGCCTAAACGTGAATCAATAACCTTATCTTCCGTGTGTGTGCAAAAGGGGCATTTCATAATAAATCAGTCATCAATTGTCAGTTGTTAGTCTAAAAATTAAAAACAAAAAACTATAGTAACGGCATTAAATAAATTTAGCTCTAATATTTAATGTCATTCCCGTATTTAATGTCATTCCCGCTTGTCGGGAATCTTTCTTATAAAGAATGATTGCGGACAAGCCGCAATGATAAGATTATATTCTTTAAACGTAAACGAATTTATTGCCGTTACTATAAAAACTGATTTTTTCAGATTTCTATATCATCGTATATCGGAAATTTTTTACACAATGTCTTAACTTTTCCCCTGACACGCTCAACAATTGCGCTGTCATCGGGATTATTAATAACCTGCGCGATAAGGTCGGCAACCATAACCATTTCGGGCTCCTTCATTTTGCGCGCCGTAACCATCGGAGTACCGATCCTTATACCACTTGTTACAGCAGGGGGTTTATCATCATAAGGTATAGAATTCTTATTCAGGGTAATACCTGCAAGATCAAGGACTGTTTCAGCCTCTTTACCGGTAACTGATTTGTTACCGAGGTCCACAAGCATAAGGTGGATATCTGTGCCATCAGATATAACCTTAAAACCTCTGTTCATAAGTGCATCTGCCATCTCTTTTGCATTTTTTACAACCTGTATTTGATAGTCCTTAAATTTTTTGGACGCCGCCTCTTTAAGAGCGACTGCTTTTGCAGCTATTATATGTACAAGCGGCCCTCCCTGTATGCCCGGGAAAACCATTTTATCAATTGCCTTTGCATATTCAGCTTTACACATAATGATTCCGCCCCTCGGTCCTTTTAGTGTTTTATGGGTCGTAGCAGTAACAAAATCAGCATAAGGAACCGGCGACGGATGCAGTCCGGCAGCAATGAGTCCTGCAATATGGGCGATGTCAGCAAGCAAGTAGGCCTTAACCTCTCTGGCAATGTCAGAAAGAGCCTTAAAATCAATTATACGGGAGTAAGCGCTTGCGCCTGCAAGAATCATCCGTGGTTTATGTTTTTTTGCGAGTTTCCTTACTTCATCATAATTTATCAGACCGGTATTTTTATCAACACCATAAAAAAAAGTTTTATAAAAAATACCTGAAAAATTTACAGGGGCGCCATGAGAGAGATGTCCGCCATGACTGAGGCTCATACCGAGTATTTTATCCCCTGGCTTGAGGAAAGAAAAATATACTGCCATGTTTGCCTGTGTGCCTGAATGGGGCTGCACATTAACATGTTCTGCGCCGAACAGTTCCCCGGCTCTTTTTATTGCCAGAGACTCAACGATATCAGCATATTCGCAGCCTCCGTAATAACGTTTCCCCGGATAGCCCTCGGCATACTTGTTGGTAAAGATAGATCCCTGCGCCTCAAGGACTTCCCTGCTTGCATAATTTTCTGAGGCAATAAGAACAATTTTGTTCCTTTCACGCTCTATCTCCTTGACGATAGCTTCATAAATTTCAGTGTCAAGTTTTTTTAATGCCTCCATGTTCATAGACATTTTACCTTTGCCTCAATTGCTTTAATCTTATCAAGTCTTCTCTGATGCCTGCCGCCTTCGAAAGGAGTGGAAAACCATATTTTAACTATTATTTTTGCAACCTCATTGTTAATAACCCTTCCGGGTAAAATCAGTACATTGGCATCATTGTGAAGCCTGCTCATCTTTGCGGAGTAAGCATCATTGCACAGGGCGGCCCTTATGCCTGGAAATTTATTTGCAACAATGGACATGCCTATGCCTGTGCCGCATATAAGAATGCCCCTGTCAAAATTACCCTTAGATACTTCCTCGGCTACTTTTTCCCCGAAATCAGGGTAATCAACGGATTCTTCGCTGTCAGTGCCAAAATTTTTCCATTCAATGGCAAGTTCTTCAAGGATAGGCAGGATTTCATTTTTTAAACCAACGCCTGCATGGTCACATCCGATAGCTGCTCTCATTCAGACCTCTTGAATATTAGAAATTATTTTCACGCTTGATATCAAAATCCATATTGAACAAAAAAGAAAAGGGTTTTCTGCCTTTCCCTAAATCAAATGACGATTGTTACGGAATAAATTATATTATCAGCCCTATATCTGTAAGTCAAGAAAATGACGAAATTTGTTAAATTGCCGAAAAATACAAAAAAGTGTTACTATTTTTGTCAATAACTCACAGAGATGCATAATATTATGCTCTTATGTGCAATTGAGGGCAGAAAACAATAACATACGGGAAATCAAAAAACTATCTACATGGAAAAACTCATTGACGGAATAGAAAAGTTAACTGAGAAATTCCCATATCCAGTGCTTGCGATCGGGAATTTTGACGGCGTACACCTCGGACACCAGACCATCTTCCGCATGCTTGTAGAAAAGGCAAAAGAAAAGAACGGGACATCAATTGTTTTAACGTTTGAACCTCATCCTCTCAGAATAATCTCACCGGAAAAGGCGCCCAAGACCCTTACCCCTTTTAAAGATAAGGTAAACCTGATAAAAAGCTTCGGCGTTGACATAGTAATCTGCGTAAATTTTACAAAAGAGTTTGCAAATATTGCAGCAGAAGACTTTGCAGAAAAAATTCTTTACAAGACCCTCGGGGTAAAGGAAGTTTTTATAGGCTCAAATTATCGGTTTGGGAAAGGCAGAAAAGGTTCTCCCCAGCTTTTGAAAGAACTGGGAGAAAAATTTGGATTCAAGGTCACCGTGGTTGATGATATAAAATTAAATGACATAACAGTAAGCAGTTCCAAAATAAGAACTCTCATTGCAAAGGGCAAGATTGAAGAGGCATCGGTATTTCTGGGCAGGCATTATTCAGCAATAGGTATAGTAATAGAAGGGGCAAAACGCGGTAAAAGTCTTCTTAATACGCCGACAGCGAATATCGCTATTTTCAATGAGATGCTTCCAAAAGACGGGGTTTACGCAGTTACAGTTGATATAGACGGAAAAATTTATGGGGGCGCTGCAAACATAGGTTATAATCCAACTTTTGAAGATAAAAAATTCAGTTTTGAAGTCCACGTACTTGACTTTGAAGGCAACCTTCTCGGCAAAACATTAAGGGTTAATTTCATCAAGAGAATCAGAGATGAGATGAAGTTCACAAATATTGAAGACCTTACCCTTCAGATAAGAAAAGACATAGAAGAGACAAAACAAATCCTTAAGAAACAGGTTACCGTTTAGAAATTAAAATACATCCCCTCAAGGCGTTTCGCTTTTCTTGTCTTCATACATTACGCTTTTTACTCTGTCGTAGCTTCTTTCCTTATGGCATCCGGGAATGCAGCGGCCTCCTGTGTCGGACTTAAAATAATAAATAGGGATAGAGGAACTGCCGTATTTGAATTCTTCGCGCAGGTGATGGTTCATGTCAGATGCATGGACATCGTGGCATGCACGGCACGTCCTGCCTTTTTGCCGGTTAACATGCAATTCATGGAGATTCCTCTCGCCGTTTCTGAAGTATGTTATTGTCTCTGTTTTGCCAATGGTTACCAGTGCTTCCTTATGGCAGAGGAAACAGAGGCTATATGCGCCTTTTTCGTAAGGTGAATAAAATTCATAAGGGAAAGCCAGGCGGAGGATATATGCATTATCAGAGCCGTGGGGGTTGTGGCAGGCTGTGCAATTGCCCTGCACTACAGGACCATGTTGAAAGCGTCTTGTCTTCCATACGCTTTTATCTTTGTGGCAGTTATAGCAGAGAGTGTCAATTTTATTAAGCAGTAAATATTTAATCTCCGAGTAATGCGGGGAATGACATGCGGTGCACTTCCCCTCAAGGACGGGGGTATGTTTATGGGTATAATGACTGAGTTCATTTTTTTTCTCTTCATGACAGGTAAAGCAAAGCTGTTCCTTTGATATTCTTAAACGCACTCTGTCTTCGCCTGAATGGGGGTCATGGCAGGATGTGCATCCTGTTTTTATCAAGGGTGCATGAACGTATTCTTTAGACATACCTGACACCATGTCATCATGACATGAGAGACAGATGTTAGCCCCGATATCTGTAAGCCTGTACCGGTAATTTGATGCATGCGGGTCATGACAGAGCCCGCAATTGCCGTCTGCTACTGGTTTATGAATGGATTTGCCGGAGTAAAGTGCTTTTGGATTGTGGCACAACGTACATAATTGACTATATGCTTCTTTGAGAAAAAGAGGTCTGTCAGAACCATGCGGGTTGTGACAGGATGTACATTCGCCGTTTTTTATTGGACCATGGATAAACGTGCTTGTCTGGATTTTGTGCCTTGTACTTTCATGACAGCGGAAACAATTGGCGCTCTGATTGGTATCAAGACCAAATTTATTGGGATATGCATTTGCAGCATGACAGGCGCTGCATTCACCGCTGATGACAGGCGCATGCTGAAATGCCTTTTCCCCTTTCATAAATTGTATATGACATTCCTGCGTTATACAACTGCTTGACCCGGCAGAATGTAACAGATATTCTCTTGCAGAGGTAAAAGAAAAGGCATCCCCTGAAAAATAATTAAGGAGAGGAAAAATCACAAAAACGGTTATCAGGATTTTTCTCAAAGTCCCCATCCTACTCATACACCATCAACTCTTCGCTTCTGTGAAGATGTTCAGGTTTGCCCTCAATGCCAAGGGTAATCTGCACTGCCTGTTGAAGCAGTGCAAATGCTTTTTTGTCATCCCCCTGCAGGGCATATAAATCAGCTAATGCGTAAAGCACTGAAATCCTGTGAAAAGTAAATGGTTCATATATTGAGGCGGTTTTCTTTTTTTCAAAAAGGACAAGGGCTGTTTTAAGTTCGTTCAATGCCTCATCATGCCTTTTTGTTTTTTTATAAAGAAGTCCGAGGACGTAATGTGCTTCTGCCATAGCATTATTAAGCGTAATAGAGGTTTTAAAATACTGTTCTGCCTCATTATATTTTTCACTATTAAAAAGGAGCAAGCCATAATTAAAATGTGCAGGGACATTATTTTTGTCCAGTTTAATTGCAAATTTAAACTCTTCAGCAGACTTTTCAAAATTACCTCTTTTAGAAAATATAATCCCCATGAGATTGTGAGCCCATGAATAATCTGGCTTTATATCAATAGACTTTTTGAGCGGAGAGACGGCTTGTTCCAATAAACCTTTTTTATACATCTGCAGGGCATATTGATAGAACCTGTTTGAAGTAGTATCAAGCCTTTTTGTCTTCACGCCTTCGTCTTCGCGAACGACCTTAGCCAAACCAATTAAATCCATGATTTGTTCTGCTATAAGAGACTGTGCAGCTATGGGAAAACTGGGATAGATAAACCTAATCTTCCCGGTTTTATCAATCATGATTGTTGACGGCAGGGCAATAACGCCATATTCCTTGAATATCTTAAATCCTCTGTCAATCAATATCGGGAATGGGATTTTATTAGCCTTTATCATGTTCTGAACCATGGCAATCTCAGTGTCAGGAATATCTTTATCTTCTTCAGGGGTATAAATAGCGAATATTTCAAGGCCTGCTTTATTATGATACTGTTCATGAAAATTTTTTAACAAGATAAGTTCATCCATGGAATAATCAAGGAACTCTTTATTTGTTGTCAGTTTCCAGAAGATGAGGATAACCGGCTTGCTGCCGAAAAATTTGGTTACATCTACTTTAGCGCCTTTCAGGTCATCAAGAATAACCTGTTTCGGGAGGTCGCCTTCCTTTATGCCGATAAGAGCAGAAGAATATTCCGGCAAAATGCAGTTTATTATAAAGAATGCAAAGAGCAGGATTATCAGGGCTGAATATTTAGTTATTCGCCATTGTTTTGTAATTTCATACATAACCCGCCCTTTCCTCCACATTCAAAAACCTTAATTTTTATACTAAATTATACCATTATGCCATTTGGTCTAATTTTAATGTTTGTGTTACAATTTAGTCTATAAAATTCAGAAAAGAATGAAACAACCATATCTCTCAAACCAGCAGAAAAAGATTCAGGAATAATTACAAGTGAAGATGTAAAAATCATATAACGGAAGATAGGTATGAATATTTTAAAAACCTTAACAGCAACACTTATGGTTATTTTATTCTTACCGGCAATTTATTCTTGCGCTACTGAAAGATATTTGAAAATAGAGCAGGCAAAGACTATCGAGATCTCAGGAGCAGAGGTTAAAATAACAGCCCTATTTTCTCATCCAAAAGTGACCCGCTTCTAACTTCGTGACCTGAATCACAGATTTTTTATGAATTAGGTAACATAATCAAAGTAAATGAGGGGTGGAGGAAAACAATGTTTAAGGTAACACTCCGCCAGTGTTATTCAATGGAAGCATCCATAGTACCTAAATTGTAATAATGAAAATAACTCCGTTAGACATTCAGAAAAAACGGTTTCCAGCAAAGTTCAGGGGAGTTGATAAAGAAGATGTTCATTCTTTCCTTGAACTTGTAAGAGAAGAAATGGAATCGGCTATAAGAAATATGCTCATAGCCACTCAGCAAATGGCAGAAGGATATAAAAATAATGCTCAAAAGGAAGCTGAAGTCATTAAAAAAGAGGCTGAATTGCAAACATACAAAAT
>Ga0214473_10003432_pt1 | contig 19242 bp, 17 predicted proteins | sample RVTome_7_FD_203509 | JGI IMG/M metagenome (GOLD analysis project Ga0214473, IMG submission 203509) | Soil microbial communities from uranium-contaminated site in the Upper Colorado River Basin, Wyoming, United States - RVT98D197 | ecosystem: Environmental > Terrestrial > Soil > Contaminated >... | reverse complement strand
AAGGATCGCCGCATCCTCCGGCAGGGCTTCCGCCGCCTCTTTCAGATACCGGATGGCCTCCTGAAACTTGTTCTGCCGGAAGTAGACCCACCCGAGCGAATCGATGATGTATCCATTTCCCGGCTTCAGTTGGAGGGCCTTTTTGATCATCTGTTCAGCCTCATCCAGGTTGATCCCCCTGTCCGCGTACAGGTACCCGATGAAATTGAGGGCCTCCGCATGATCCGATTCGAGCTTGAGGACCGTCCGCATCGCCTGCATGCTCTCCTCAAACCGGCCGGCCTTTTCGAAGAGAACCCCGAGGCTGTAGTGGAGGTCGACGCTGCCGGGGTTGTTCTGCAGCCCCTCCCGGATAATCTCTTCCGCGGCCTTGAATCCCTTCTGATCCCCGTAAAGGTCGGCGAGATAGGCGTAGAGCCCCGGCGCATCCTTCTTCTTCCGGATGGCGATGAGGAGGGAATCGACGGCCTCGTTCACCCTCTTTTGTTTCTTTAGAATCATCCCGATGCGGATCTGGGCGTTGGCGAAGTGCTCCGACGCAGGGGAGACCCCTCGCAAGGTTTCCATGGCCTTCTCCTCGTTCCCGATCTCCTCATAGGTCGTGCCGAGGAGGTACATGAGCCGGTATTCGGTCGGGTATTCCTGCAGCAGGGCGACGAACGTCTCGATGGCCTTCTCATGCCGGCCTCTCTCCAGGTCAATGAGCCCCAGCGTCAGCCGCACCTCCCGGTTGGCCCTGTCGAGTTTCAGGACCTCCCGGAACTCGCTTTCCGCCTCGTCGTAGCGCTGTTCCTGAAGAAAAAGTTCTCCCAACTTGATCCGGGCCTGGAGACGGGTAGGGAATAGATCGATGAAATTCCGGTAGACCTTGATCGCCTCGGGGATCTTTTTCTGCTTTTCATACAGGATGGCGAGATCGGTCAGGGCCGATTCGAACTGAGGTCTGAGGATCAGCATCTTTTTGAATCCCGCTTCTGCCTCATCGTAACGCTTCAGATCGGAAAGGATCCTGGCCAGGTAGTAGTTTCCCATGAAGTGATCCGGATCGATCCGGATGAGTTCCTTAAACGCGGCGACGGCCTCGTCGAACTGCTTCAGGTCGGCATGGCTCGTCCCGAGATAGAAATAGGCGGTTGTGTTTCCCGGATCCAATTCGATCACCCTCCGGTATTCTCTCACGGCGTTGGAGTAGTCCTTCTGGTTGAGGTAGAGTCCGCCGAGGAGGAGGCGGGCATCGATGTCGTCAGGATGTTCTTCCAGCGTCTTTTTACAGATCGCTACGGCCTTCGCCATGTCTCCCTTGCCCGCGTAAAGGGAGGCGAGTTCCTTCGCCAGATAGGGGGAGGAGGGATCGAGGCGCCGGGCCTCTTCCATCTCCCGGATCGCTTCCCCCATGTCTTCCTGTAGGGCATGGAAGACGCCGAGGGAGTAGTGAAAGGAGGCGCTGTTCGGCATGCCGGCCGGAACCGGCGGCGGCGGGGCCTTCTCCCTGGCGGAGACGGCGGCGCACCCCCAAAGGGTGAGGATCAGAATAAACAGCCAGCCTGTTTTCCGGAAAACGGTCCGCATCATATATAAGGTATCCTTCCTGTTGCAAATTTAACCGGGAGCCATCACCCGCAAGCCCTGCCCTCAAGGGCGGGGAGCTTCGCAGCTCAACGAGTTTTTACGAGAAAATTCTCTTTCTCTTTTCCGCCGGACGCGCTGAGATAAGCCGAGAGGGGGATCATCCGCACCCCCTCCTCCTGCCAGATGGGCAGGACCTCCTTGAGGGCCCGCACTGTTTCGGGATGGGGGTGGCCGATCATCAGCAGCGGCTCCCCCCCTTCCCCTCCCTGCCGGGGCAGGCGGGTGAGATTCGCAAGGGCGGCGGCATAACCCCGCGTATGGTCGATGAAGACGGAACGTACGGCGAAACGGACGCGGGCCTTGGCAGCCGCCTCCTTTCCCCGGGAATCGGAAGCGGTCCGGCTGTCCACAAAGAAGAGGCCCCTTTTCTTAAGCTCATCCATGACCACGGAAAGCCGGATATCATCCTCCATGAACCGGGAGCCCATGTGGTTATTCACCCCGGAGACATAAGGGACAGCCGCCAGGTCCAAGGCTATCTGTCTCCGGATCTCCTTTTCGTCCATATCTGCCAACAACGCCCCGGCGCCGGGATTTTCTTCCGGGTAGGAACGGGGTTCCATCGGGAGGTGGAGGAGGATCTCCTTGCCGGCCGCGTGAAGAATCTCGGCCGCCTCCGCCGCATGGGGGGTGTGGGGGAGAACGGCGAAGGCGATGGGCGCCCTGATCAGCGCCAGTTCCTCCGCGGCGCCCAGATCGTAGCCGATGTCATCGATGATGACGGCGATCTGCTGTTCCCTCCGTTCCGCCACCGGCGGCCTTCGCTCCGGCGTTATTTGTTTCAACGTCTTTTTCGGCGGCGCCGTTTTCCGGCCTTTTCGGGCGGTGGAATCGTCGGGGTGTTCCATCCGTTCGAGGAAAAGGAACACCGCCGCGATCAGGGCGGCGGTGATGATCACGGCCAGAACCGGAAATCCCTTCCCACGTTTGAAAAATTTCATACATTCCGTGTTTATACGGCGCCAAGTCAATCCTTCAGGTTCTTTTTCAGGATATCCCAGCTCCGGATGATATCGATCGCATTCTTCAACTGATTGTCTTTGGCCAGATCATCCGGCTCTTTCTTCGCTTCCTCCGGGTTGGCGTCGTTCTCATTGGGGGATTTGATATGACCCTGCAGATCTTTCTCCCGGAGCAGACGGTTTTCCGCACTCTCCTTCTCTTCGGGCGGCTTGACGAGCTTCACGATGATGTCGGGGGTGATCCCCTCCGCCTGGATGGATCGCCCCTTGGGCGTATAGTATTTTGCCGTCGTGAGCTTCATGGCCGCGCCGTCCTCCAGGGGGATCACCGTCTGCACGGACCCTTTGCCGAAAGTCTGGGTTCCCAGGACCAGCGCCCGTCCGTTGTCCTGCAGGGCGCCGGAGACGATCTCCGCGGCGCTGGCAGTCCCCTCGTTGACGAGGACGACCAGCGGGCAGGTCGGTTCGTCACCGTCATCCTTTGCCGTGGATTTGCTCTCCATGCTCTTGGATCTGCCCCGCGTGGAGACGATGACACCCCTCTTCAAAAAGGCGTCCGACACCTCCACGGACTGGTTCAGGAGACCGCCCGGGTTGTTCCTCATATCAACCACGATGCCCTTCAGGGGGCGGCCCTTCGCCTCGATCTCCCGGAGGGCCTTTTTCAGGTCGTCCCCCGTCCGTTCCTGAAACGAGGAGATCCGGATATATCCGACATGGTCGTCGAAGATCTTTGACTTGATGCTCCTGATCTTTATGATACTGCGGGTGATCGAGATATCCTTCGGTTTGGCCATCCCCTCGCGCATGATGGTGATCGTCACCGTCGTATCCTTGGGACCGCGGAGTTTGCTGACCGCCTCCATGATGGTGATGTCCTTGGTCGACTTGCCGTCGATCCGGATGATCTGATCGCCCGCCTTGACCCCGGCGTTGTAGGCGGGGGTATCTTCTATTGGAGAGACGACGGTAAGGACATCCTTCAGGATGGTGATCTCGATTCCGATCCCGCCGAAGCTCCCGCGGGTCTCCACCTCGAGCTCCTTGTACATCTCTGCGGTCATGAAGCTGCTGTGGGGATCGAGGGATTTCATCAGCCCGTTGATCGCCCCCTGCATCAATTTATCGGAATCCACCGGTTCCACATATTCCTTCTCCACCCTGTCCAGAATTTCGGTGAAGGTCTTGAGATTCTGGTAGGTTTTCCGGTCGATGGCGGAGACGCGGCTGTCGCCGTACGGGCCGAGCAGGATCAGGCCGGTCAGAAAGAAAAAAAGAAGCAGCGGCCTCTTGCTGAAAAAGTTGTTCATTGAAACCTCCTCATGGGTTAAATCATGCCTCGTTAAAAACCGGTGGCAGGATACCACTTTCTCCCTGTAAATTTCTATCACTTTTTCTTCTTGCCCGCCCATCCGGAAACCTTTTGTGCGACGGGCGGGCATCCGGGTGCGTTTTGTCGTGTACGGACGCGATGGCCGGTTTGTCCGGCAACTTTTTCAGGGAAATTTATAAAATGTATTAAAATGATTTGCAGTAGCGGATATTTATGTATAAAAGAGAGACATTGCTTTTGACCGGAAGCTTGATGGCGAAGCCGTGGTCGGCCTTTAATGGGAGCGCGTACCGCAAGCCCCGCCCTCAGGAGCGGGGGGATTGGCAGGCTTTTCCGGTGCAGACGCCCGGATAAGAATAAGGAGGAGGAATATGCCTGCTCAGAACTGGCTCCAGAGACTTTCCAGAGCGGAGGATGACCGCTGGCTCGGCGGTGTCTGCGGAGGTCTGGGGAAGCATACGTCGTTACCCTCCTGGGTATGGCGGGTGATATTTTCACTGCTCTTTTTTTGCGTGGGGACAGGATTGCTCCTTTATATCCTGTTGTGGATTTTTATGCCGATAGAACATTAGGAGAAGATCATGAAAAAGTCCGACTTAATCTCAGCACTGTCCGAAAAAGAAAATCTCCGGGGAAAAGAGGCCTCCGAGATCGTGAATCTGGTCTTTGGTGGATTTACGAATGCGCTCCGGAAAAGAGAGAGGATTGAAATCAGGGGATTCGGAAGTTTTACCGTCCGGGAGTATCCTCCTTATCTGGGAAAGAATCCGAAGACCGGGCAACGCGTCGAGGTCGGATCGAAAAAATTGCCCTATTTCAAAGTGGGGAAGGAACTCAAGGAGATGGTTAACGGAGGCAAAAAAGGCCAGTCATGACGCAGTGGGTTTCTTCGCATTTTTTTGGAGAAAATCCATTGCACTGCCTGCCTGATGATGAAATTCACCTCTGGTTTGCTTTTGCCGGTGATTTTGAAGATCCACATTTCCCTTCTGCGGCCCGTAAAGTTCTCGATCCCGGCGAGATCGCCCGGGTGGAGCGGCTGCGCCATGCTAAGGACCGCCATCTTTTTTTACTGAGCCACCTCCTGCGCAGGACGGTCCTTTCCCGTTATCGGCCTCGCTCTCCGGAAGAATGGCGGTTCGTAAGGAATCCCCATGGGAAACCTTCGCTCGATCCGGAAAAGGAGCCCGTTCCTTTGCAATTCAGCCTGTCACATACGACGGGACTTTCGGTTTTCGCGGTGACACGGACGGCCGATATCGGCGTTGATGTGGAGATGGTGAATCGTCCCGTGGAAGCGCTGAAGCTGAGCCGCCGTTTTTTCTCGCCGGGTGAGGCGGCGCATTTAAGGAAAATGGCGCCGGAGAGATTGTCGCATTTCTTCTATTATTGGACCCTGAAGGAATCCTTCCTGAAAGCGCTGGGCCGAGGCCTCTCGCTTCCCCTGGATTCCTTTGCGTTTCATCTGTCGGAGGAGAGACCCTGCCGGATTACACTCTCCGGAAAGGATCTGCAACACCCCGAAGGATGTCGGTTTGCCCTGATTCAGCCTACAAAGGGATATGTGGCTGCTCTGAGCGTTGCACTCAGGCAGCCAAAGCCGATGAAAGTGGCGTGCTTCCGCGCCCTGCCTTTCGAGGAAGCGGCAAACCTGGACTGGACCCCGGCGGGTCTTTCGGCGGGTGTGGAGTGCATATGAATAAAAAGGTATTACCCGGAAAACGTCAAGCTCAAAAAGAAGGCCTATGAACAGGAATAAAGATCGTGGCCATCGGTAAACGGACACAAGCGGTTCTTCTTCTTGTAGCCACGGCCGTGCTCTGGAGCCTGGGCGGTGTGCTCATCAAATGGGTCTCCCTGCCTCCCCTGGCCGTTGCCGGGTTCAGGAGCGCCATCGCCCTGCCGGTTCTGCTCGTCTGTTTCGGCAGGCAGGTCGTCAATTTTTCGGCTGCCCAGCTTATCGGCGGGGTCAGTTATGCGGCTACGGTCATTCTCTTCGTTTACGCCACCAAGCTTACCACCGCGGGCAACGCCATTCTTCTGCAATATACCGCGCCGGTTTACGTGGCCCTGCTTTCCGGGTGGTTGCTCAATGAAAAGATAAGGTGGTTTGACTGGGCGGCCATTGCAGCCGTACTTTGCGGTATGTTGCTGTTTTTTCTCGATAAATTGAGCTCCGGTGGGCTGACCGGCAATATTCTGGCTGTCATCTCCGGATTCACCTTCGCTACCCTCGTTCTCTTCATGCGCAAGCAAAAGGACGCATCACCCGCAGGTTCCGCCATTCTAGGCAACCTGTTGACCGCCTTTATCTGCCTGCCCTGGATGGTTGAATCCTCGCCTGTCGGAACGGACTGGATCGGACTTGCGTTCCTTGGCGTGTTCCAACTGGGGCTGTCCTATGTATTCTATGCCATGGCCATCAAGAAGGTGACGGCCATGGAGGGCATTCTCATACCTGTGCTTGAACCAGTTCTGAATCCCCTTTGGGCGTTTTTTTTCGTAGGGGAACGAATCGGCCCCTGGGCGCTTTTGGGCGGGTTCTTGGTGATCCTATCAATCCTTTTCCGCGCTGTCATGAATTACCGGAGATCCGGCTCCTCGGTATAAAGAGCGATCCTGCCGTTACCAGCCTTATGTCAGCTTCACTGTTGATCAGTCACACAGAAAGGGCTCCTTTCGGAGCCCTTTCTATTGGTTAAGTCTTGGCCATTTTTATGGCAAGACGGAGAGAATGGCCAGTAATACATCATCAGCCAGACCCCGGGTCATCCCGGCATTCTTTATCGATTGTAACGTCCGGCCCACTATGTCCGTACTGGCCAGCGCGGCATGACACCTTTGACAGTTGGTTTCGTAGAGCGCCGCTCCGTCAAGAGCCGGTGGCGGCGGTGGCGGGGCGGCATTCGTGGTTGCCGTTGCTTCCGCCGAAGCGGCGCTCTCGCCGGCGCTGTTTACCGCCGTGACGATATAATAGTACGGGGTGCTGTCAGTCAACCCGGTATGGACGGCGGGACTCGTTACCCCGCTAATCTGGGTCCCGGAGGTCGTGACCCCGGAACTGGTCGACCAGTAAAGATTGTACGACGCTGCGCCGGAAACTGCCGACCAGGAGACGGTCACCTGGTTGGCGCCGCCCGTAGCGGTTACACCCGCAGGAGAAGCTGGAACGGTCGGACTCGGACTGGGGGCAAGGGTCGTTGCTGCAACCTCAACCGAGGGCATGCTCTCGCCGGCGCTGTTTACCGCCGTGACGATGTAATAGTACGGGGTGCTGTCAGTCAACCCGGTATGCACGGCGGGACTCGTTACCCCGCTAATCTGGGTCCCAGAGGTCGTGACCCCGGAACTGGTCGACCAGTAAAGATTGTACGACGCTGCGCCGGAAACTGCCGACCAGGAGACGGTCACCTGGTTGGTGCCGCCGGTGGCAATTACCCCAGTCGGCGCGGTGGGAACGGCCGCGGGTGGCGGCGTGCTGCCGGTGGTCGCCGAAACCTGTGCTGATGAAGCGCCTTCACCGGCGCTATTCACCGCTGTTACAATGTAATAATACACGGTTTCTGCAGCAAGTCCGGTATGGACATAGGGACTCGCGGCCCCGGTAATCTTATTAGTCCCGCTGGCAGTGGTGACTCCAGAGGTTGTCGACCAATAAATGTTGTACGAGGTCGCATTGCTGACCGCATCCCAGGTGACGATCACCTGGCCGGCCTCGCCGGTTGCCGTTACCCCGGCCGGAGCAGCAGGAAATGAAGGAGGTTTCGGCAGGTCATCATCGTTATCGGTAAATTGCCCGCCTTTGATGTCTGAAAGATTACCGGTGAAAATGACGGCGCCGGTGGCGGTATTGACAACCGTGAGTATCCCGTTGGACAGGGTGATCGTCACGTTGTCGAACACGCCGTCAAGGCCTTCATGGTTGGCTCTGCAATCACCCGTGATCGGATCTGTTTTATCAGCGCTATAGAGAAGGAGCAGGGGTTTGAGCTCCTCCATGAGTTCGGCGACAGCTTCCGGTAAGCGGGTCTTGATTTTCTCGATCATGGCCGGGTCAGGATGTTCATAGACCTCTGCTGGATCATCGACTTCAGCAGCGATAGCCAACGCCGCACTCGAGAGCGGATTTACGTTGGCAGTGCCCTGCTTCTCGGCAAAGGAGTACATCGTGTGGTTCTTTCCGTTTACGCTTCCCACGGCCTGCAGGATAAAAGGCCCTTTCATGTCAGAGACGTCAATCGCAAATGAGCCGTCGCTCCCGATAACGGTCGTCTTTTCCCGGTCCGGGTTCGCTGAATCCTTGAGTTTTACCTGGCCGGCCAGGGGAGCGCCTACGGCGGCAACACCGTTTACGACCTCGGACGAAACGCCCTGGCTGCCGCCACCGCCGCAGCTCGTGAGCATGAGACCAAAGGTCAGCAGGCAGAGTATGTTGATTGCAATAACCGTTCGCTTGATCAGTTTTTTCATAAATCTGTCCTCCCTCGCTGCGCCTGGCAGCTTAGTTTGATAAAACTTCCGCATATCAATCTTCTCTTCTTTCAGGGATATCCACTTTTCCATGGATCATATCGTGGCTATCGCTGGCAAATTGCGTGCCACTAAATGAACATTATTATTTCACAGGGTATTTTTGAAAATGGCAGCATTTTCGTCCTCCGTTTCTGTATGATTTTCCCTTCAGAAAAAAAGGAGCACACCGGGAGTAAACAGATTTATTGTCTGTAATATATGCGTTTTTATAATTGAAGGTTTTTCCTTACACTATGCCCGTCTGCAGAACGGGATATTCGGTAGATTTCTGCGGGCGAGCAAAACGCAGATCACCGTTCGTGTCCTTCCCTTCAACGGTAGATTATGCCTGATGAAGGCGAAGATGTATTTTTTAAATTCGACACCCTTCATGGTAACGACTTGAAAGTCATTCAGGAGGGGTCAGTGTGTAAGCTTCGCTAGCTTACAAAATAGAAAAAGGAAGCATAAGTGCAGGCAAAAACTCCTTGCACAAGCAGGGATGGGAAATTGCCGTTACCGACCTCACTCCTGCCGGAAAAGTTGGGGCCCCTTTTTCAGGGGCCCCAAGAGGAAAGCGGTGCAGGAATGATCTGAGCCAGGCAACGCTATGTCCCATCCCAAGGATAAAGGACATAGCGGACCTAAAATTTAAGCTGGAAGCCAATCTGATACTTATCGTAATCATTCCCTGCCAAGGCCGATTCATATGACCGATGTTCAAAGGCGACAAAGGGCATGAACTCAGCGGCTACGTCATAGGACAGGCCGGCAGCGTACGTTTTATAGCCAAGATTGGACCGGTCCGTGTTGGGGTCATAGTGATAATATCTCCCGAAGACCCTGATTTTTTCCATCGTGGGGACACGCACGAAAGCATCCACCAAATATCCCTTGCGGTCATTCTGTTCGTTGGAAATGGCCGTGGCCTGCCCCCAATAATACTGACCCATGATCGTAAAGTATTCCTGCTGGAGAGAAACCTGCGCGATGTTGGCTTGAAAATCCGGATAATCCGTCACAACTCCCGCACCGGGGGCAAAGGTCGCATTGCTTTTCCCATATGTCCCGACATAGGCTAACTGCAACCCTCTCAAGACAGGCACCATCGGCAGCGGACGGACGTAAACCAATCCGGAAACGATCTTGTTGCCATTGGCCTCCGTATTGGCAAAACCGGGGCCATTGTAAATACCGACAAAATATCCGCCCCATTTACCGGCGAAGGGCTTGGCGGCGAACTTCAAATAACTGTCATCCATATACCCGCCGACGGGTCCCTGAATGGAAATACCCAGATCGGAGGTAGCTTGTATGCCCTGGCCGTCCCAGAGATTTTGGCCTTGCACGCGGTACGGCCAAATGGCGGAATCATAAGCATCGGAGGGAGTAGGAATCATACCAAGCTGCGTGGTCGTGCCGAAGAGGTTGACGTTGGCATAGGCATATTTCAGACGTAACTCCAATCCATTCCGGTTATCAGCGGGATCAACGGAATTAAAAAGATCAGCTGTGACATTCATGCCCAGCCAGTCATTGACATCTTTGGTCAACGTAAGATAGGCCCGGTTCACACTGAATTGATTCGTGGAGACGGCATTATCCGTCGTTTTGCTGTTCCACTCTCCATAGATCGTGGTCCCAAACTTAAAACCCCTCAATGCCGGTGGCAGAAACTCACCTTTACTGGCTGCGGCTTTCATCTCTTCTTTTATCTCTGTGCGTTCTTTCTGAGCATTGACATTTAATTCTGTCATTAAGGAATCCGCTTCCTGCTGGGTCAGAATGTTTTTGCTTTTCAGAAGATCGATCAGTCGCGCCACATCTCCCCCTGCCGCCCAGAGAGGCGTAAGGCTGCCCCAGATCAAGAAGCAACCTAACACGACCAAACAAAAAAACCTTATTTTCCCAAGCATTGTTTTTCTCCTTTCTTCATTTGTGGAAGGCCTATTCTTCCTTCGTCATTTTTCGGAATCCTTTAAGATGACTTACAATTTAATCTATGAGTCGTAATGAGACAAATCAATGAGGATTAAATGGAAGGAAAATGGTAAGGGAAAACTATGGGTTCTTGCGGAAACGTCTCTGCAAGGGCGATGCGCAGGTAGACAAAAATGCCGCCTTCCTCTTGGAAAACGACATCCGGATACATTTCCATCGTAATCATATGCACTCCATATCATTCTTGTGGTCCTTATTTCATTGATTCACAAGGCCGCCCATCGTATACTTCGACCACAAAAGCGAATTCTTATCAAATTTTAAAAAGTCGGTTGATGGCCTTATCTGTTCACGTCCCGGCCCCTTATCTTCAGAAGGGTCATTTCCGCTGCCCACACTAAGGAATAACGCCTTCGTGATGGGAAAAACGGTCGAAAAACAGGGGGGAAGAAATGATTACGAAACGATATGTAACGGCTGTTATTGTTTTTTTCTGTCTTTGCTTCGCATTTTTACGCGAGGGACTACCTCTTGGCCAGGCGCCGCAAGTAGAGAAGATCATCCTGTCGGCAGGGTTTCACATCGCGGTTTATGCCAACGATGTTCCCGGAGCCCGTTCGATGGCCCTGGGTCCCAAGGGCACCCTTTTTGTGGGTACCCGTGAAGAAGGAAAGGTCTACGCCATCCTTGACCGGAACAAGGATGACATAGCCGATGAAGTGATCATCATTGCGAAAGGGCTCAACATGCCCAACGGCGTGGCCTTCCTGGGAAATTCCCTTTATGTGGCGGAGGTCCACCGCATTCTTCGCTATGACGATATAGAATCCCGTCTCTCCAATCCTCCCCGGCCGGTCGTAGTCAACGACAGTTTTCCGAAAGACAGACACCACGGCTGGAAATTCATCCGTTTCGGTCCCGACGGTCTCCTCTATATTCCCGTCGGCGCCCCCTGCAACATTTGTGAGAGTGAGGACCCCCGATATGCTTCTATTATGAGAATGAAACGGGATGGCACGGGGCTTGAGACCTTTGCCGGCGGCGTACGCAATACGGTGGGATTCGACTGGCACCCTGTGACGAATGAACTCTGGTTTACCGATAATGGACGGGACTGGCTGGGTGATGACATGCCGCCTGATGAGCTGAATCATGCGCCGGTAAAGGGCATGCACTTCGGTTTTCCTTTCTGCCACGGAAACATACTCGACCCGGGGTTTGGAAAAGGCCGGTCCTGTCAAGCCTACACCGAACCGGCGATGGAACTGGGTCCCCATGTCGCTTCCCTCGGGATGCGCTTTTACAGGGGAACCATGTTCCCGGCAGAATACAGGAACCAGATCTTCATCGCGGAGCATGGCTCGTGGAACCGTTCGGCGCCCATCGGCTACCGGATCACCCTTGTAAGGCTTGAGGGCAACCGGGCCGTCAAATACGAGGTCTTTGCAGAGGGATGGCTTCAAAATGGTCTTGTATACGGGCGCCCCGTAGACATCCAGGAGATGCCGGATGGCGCCCTCCTCGTCTCCGACGATCGGGCAGGCGCCATCTACCGGGTCAGCTATAAAAAATAATAGGCGGCGCAGCTTTTTGATAGCCCGCAATCCGATGGACAATCCGAATTCCCGGAATGCGAGACGCTGGTTTGCACACACCCCCTCCGGCCGGCGATACGCCGGATAAAAAAGGGAGGCGGAACCCTTCCGCAACCGTGGCCGGGATACCGCCTCCGTCTGGACGCGACTACGCTGAAGCTATTGGACCAGGTTGTAGGCTGCCGGATCGAAGGGAGAGCCCGCCGTGAAAATCCGGGTTCCCAGTTCACGGTCCAGCATGAAGAGCCCCTCCTTGCTGTCGCCGATCATCTCCATCTGGCGGCAGACCTTGTCCGTATTATTCTCCTCCTCGATCTGCTCGTTGACGAACCAGGCGAGCAGCGGTTCTGCCGTGTAGTCGTTCTCCTTCCGGGCGATCTTGAGCAGGCCGTGGATCTTCCCCGTGATGAACTTCTCATGGGCATAGGCATCCTTCCAGGGCTCCAGCGGATTCTTCCAGGTCGTCTTGAGCTGCTTGAGGTCCAGGAGGGTCACGGAAGCCCCCCGGTTGGTCAGGTGATCGAAGAACTTCATCGCGTGGATCGTCTCCTCATGGGCCTGAGCCCGCATCCAGTGGGCCATTCCATCCAGATTCAGGGAATGGAAATAGGCCGCCATCGAGAGATAGATGTAGGCGGACTCCAACTCGTGTTTGATCTGTTCGTTAATCGCATCGAGCATCGTTTTGCTGACCATCTGATTTTCTCCTTTCTTAACAGTGAAGTAACGATTTAATCATGCCGACTGGCAGCCCCCCTCATACCTTCGGGAGCCACCGCCGATAAGCCTTTTTCCTCTAAATCATTCAAAGATCCAAGCCCCTTGCGATCCGCCCGATTCGCGGGCGGTTGAGGCGAGACCGGCAAAGGATGACGGGTGGATCTTCCGCGAAATGGTGAAAAGAGAAGGAACGTAGTGTTAATTTAATTTGTCCGGGGATGGTTGTCAATGGCCTTCAGGAAAAGCTGCAGACTCCCTTTTAATCAAGGAGGGGAGCTTCACTGAATTTATGAGGGTCACTCTATCACCCTATGCCACATCCGTGATAGAAAATCGTTGACATGCAACATTGTTATCCGTATCCTTCGCTCGTATCAAAACAATTTTCTGTCATTGACTTCCAGACAGTCGACTATGCCTGATTCAGAAAAGATATTGAGTTGGAAGTTCATCTTCCTGCTGGGTATTGTGGTCGTCCTGGTCGTGGTTTTCCTGCGGACGCCCAAGCCATGCCAGGAACCCCTGACTTATCGTCTTGGCCATATCGATGAACAATTCGGCCTCACCCGTTGGGAATTCTCCATGGCAGTCAAAAGGGCTGCGGCAATTTGGGGAAAACCCCTTTCCCGTGAGCTTTTTCGCGAGGATTCCCAGGGGGCAATCGAGATCAATCTCGTCTATGACTATCGGCAAGAGGCATCGGATAAGCTCAAGAAGCTCAATTACAAAATGGATTACTCGAAGGATTCCTATGAAAACATGAAATTGCGTTTTGAGAGTCTAAAGTCGGAATATGAACAGAAACGCGCAGTGCTTGACAACGATCTTAATGCCTACAACTCCCGGGTAAATGCCTATAATGCCGAAATTGAATCCTGGAATCGGCAGAGCGGAGCTCCCGAGAATGTCCGCAACCGGCTGATGTCGGGAAAAAATGAATTGAATTCCGTTCGCGAGAGTCTCCAGATCCGGCAAGATGAAGCCAAAAGGCTGGTCGATGAAATAAACAGCATGGTGCTTGTCATGAATGAAATCGCCGCAAATCTTAATCTGGATCTGGTTCATTACCGGGATGTCGGCAGCCAGTTGGGCAGTGAATTCAAAGAGGGGTTTTTTGAAAGCAAAAAAGGCAAGCAATCCATTACGATCTACCATTTTGACAACGACGCCAAGCTGGTACGGGTGCTTGTCCACGAGCTGGGTCACGCCTTGAGGATGAACCACAGCACCAATCCCAATGCGGTCATGTACCGGCTGAATCAATCCGACGCAGCCGAACTGGAAGCGGATGATATTGCCGCCCTGAGGGCCAGATGTGAAGGCAGTTGATTCAGGACGTGTAGCGTGAGAAAACACCCCTTCTCGCGTCATCTGTAGTAAAACTCATACAGCATCTTAACGTATTGGCTCTCCGCGTCTAACCTATTTTATCATCGCGGAAAGTCGCCTCGTCATGCAGGAAAATCCATACAAGTATGAATTTTCCACAGAACGACTTTGGGTCCTTTGTTCTTAAAAGTCAGCGTGTTTTCGGCAAACCCCAAAGCTGGCATTGTCCTTGCAAATACCAGAAAGTCTATAATTAAAGTCTATAATACGCTATTCTTGCACATGTATGAGAAACGGGAGTCTGTGGGAAACAATGCACTTTACGGTTTCCGTTAAGGGGATGGCGTTGTAGAGAAGCCATTACACTCATGAAAGGAGGAACACCATGAAAGAACATAATTTTCTTAAAAAAGCGGCGTACTGGACGGCTGTATTCCTGTGTATCCTCATCATCGGCGGTACATCAACGGCGTTCGGCTATCAGCCCGTAGAAGCGGTTAAAAATGGGTATGCAGAGATCTCAGGCAAGGATAACATCTCTAAAATATTGGCCGTTCTGGAAACCAGGAATTCAGACAGAAAAGTCCTCGATAGAGCGGCCGAGAAACTGCTCACCTTGCAGGGGGAAGAACTTCGTTTGATGTCCTCGCTGTGCGACAGGATTTCGCTGAATAACGACACTGCCGGCACCGAAATAGCCTTTTCGCTGATCATGGCGATGATCGTTCTGTCCTGACATGATTGAACACCATCGGAAGGATCGCCAATGACGGCTCTTTCAGATTCTCCTTGAAAGAGCCGTCACTTTTTTTCACAATTGCACAAATAATTGATATGGACCGTGAGGAGTACATGTTCAAAAGTCTTGCACGTATTTCGTACCATGTCATCGTTGTTCTCTTGAGTGCGGCCCTCGCGCTTTCTCTACCCTTTGTGCTCAGTACCTTGGCCGGAAACCTGTTGCGTGCCTGGGCCTTCATCGAAAACGAGAAGCTCTTTCTCATAACGCTGGAAATGGTAGCAGCCGTGCTGCTGATCCTTTTTTTCAACGACATGAGGCGCAGATGGGAAGACCGGAGAATTGCGAAAATGGCGAAAAGCGCCGGCCTGGTCCTGGTGACCCCGTCAAGGGGAGTCTTCGCGCAGAGAAGAAGAAAAAAAATGAAAAAGGAACTGGGATACGCACGGGAACTCATGATCATCGGCTCGACCGGTTACCGGTCCTTTGTTGAACCCGAAGGAGATCTGCTCGAGACTGTTGGGAATTGCCGCGAAGCGAAAATCATGCTGCTCAATCCCTTTGAGGAGGGGGCAATCAGCCGTGCGGGAAGCATCCCGGATCCGGAAATTACACCCGAGGTGATCCGGGAGCAGATCATGCAAAGCATAAACTTTCTGAAAGGGCTCAGGGCAGCCCAGAAGCAAGTCAGGCTGAAACTGTACCCGGACCAGCCGCTCCTGAAGCTGGCGATTGTCGGAGATTACGCTTTTCTCCGGCATTATCATACGGGCCAGAACGTGCGTCATATGCCGGAATATGTTTTCAGAAACGAACAGAAACACGGTGGGCTCTATGTCCCGCTGAATCGGTATTTTCTTTCGCGGTGGCAGGACCCGGGCATCCCCGAATACGATCTTGATACTGATGAACTCGTGTACCGAGACCGGACGGGCAGTGAAGTGCGTCGAGAACAGTTCGGCAATATCGCAATATCCTATGGCGCCGGACAGGGAACCGAACAGTGAAAATCAGAATTTGTTACGTATAGCATGATGATGTCCTCAATTATTCCTGCCGTTTTTGAACAGGCCGTCGTCAAGGCCGGTATTGACCTGCCAGTCGATGTAGGAAAGGTCGATATCCCCCTCCCCGGCCACCTCGTCGAGCCGCCGCATCCCCCCGGAAACGGGATTGTCCTTCGTGATCAACGACGAAGCATCGGGGTTCGGCGCCCTTTCGGGAAAGGTGAGATGGATGCGGACGTTTTCAGGCATCAGCCACTTCTCGGAGCCCTTGGCAACAGTCCTATAGGAGAGCTTCACCAGCCCTTTTGTTCCCCGGAAGGAGAGGCTCTCCACCTGTAGGATCCGCCCGGGGCTTCCCTCGACCCACACATTGTAATACCGGACCAGGGTTTTGGTGTCGAGGGGTTCCACCCGGTATAGGTCTGTCTGCGTGCCGCCCAGGTTCTCGGTCCGCTGGTAGGTGATCTGGTTTTTTTCGGGATCGAACTGGAAAGGGTTGAAGGTACCACTGTTGCGGGGGAGCGGCGCAAAGCTCTTCGTTTCGATATGGAACCTGTCCGGCTTTTTGAAGTAGGGAGTGGCGGTGAAATCAGGCACCCGGATGGTTGGCATGTTGATCTTCGCGTGGATTTTTACGGTGTAGTCGTTCAGGTTCCGATAGGGCTTCACGATTTCGGCGAAGACCTGCCGGGGATCGTGCCTAGGCGCCGTGCCGGCTCCCTCCTGGGCCGGCGCCGGCACCGGGGCAAAAAGGAGGATGGCCAGGATGAGCTGCAAACATTGATCTCTCATGATAGTGAAACCTTTGAATGGCTTCCTTACTGTGCAATTCCCGTGAAAGCTTGGATTCAAGGAGCCTCTGACATAACTTGATCCCTGATTCCGCAGGAATGACGAGGCCGAGATTATTCCGATGGAGGTCGCGATGGATTTCATTTACGAAAGAATATCCTTTCTGGAGAAATAGACCACCGCCGTCAGGAAAAAGGCGGCCATAAAGCCGGCCAGAACGGCGATGTTCGTCCGGATGACATCCCATGGAATCGGATCGTCAAACACCTTCTGCCAGGCATCGAAATAATTGACGAACAGGTAGGGGCGGATGGCCTGAAACAGCTCAAACGGCAGGGTGATGATGATGATGCTGACAATGATCACCGCCATCGTGGCGATGATGGGACCGATGGAGTTATCGGTCAATGCCGAGAAGAGAAAGCAGAGGGAGGAGACGACAAACATCGCCAGGGTGGCCAGCCCATATGCCATCAGGAAATGATACGGCAACTGGGCTTCCGGGATGACGAGGATCCCCCGGCGGATGACCAGCAGATCGCCGCTGCCGAAGGCCCAGAGGGAGAGTCCGAGCGTCAGCCCGCCGATGAAGAGGACCATAAGCGCGGTGTAGATAAGGGTGACGATGAACTTAGCCGCGATGATCCGGGTTCTGGAGACCGCATGTGTGAGGAGAAAGCGGAAGGTGCCGGCATTTCCCTCGCCAGCGATCTGGTCTCCCGCCACGATGGTCAGGACAATCGGAATATGCACCCAGAGGGCGCCCATGAAGAAAAAGCCGAAGAACCAGCCGTTGAGGACGTTCCCACCGATCACGAAGTCATTCTGCAGCAGGGAAAGGAGATGCCTTTCAAAAGACTGCTGTCCGCCCAGTTTCAGTCCCGCCACCACCAGCGGGACGATAACGCCGAAGGCGATGAAACCGATATAGGTGCGCCAGCGGGTAAACGTCTTGATCAGCTCAAACCAGACAAGATGCATCATGACGTGTTCGATCCCTCACTTTTTCCATCGACCCAATCCCTCAAGCCTCGTGCCCCTCGATCAGGTTCAGGAAATAATTTTCCAGTGTCCGCCGGGGCACGAGGGCGTTCACGTTGAAGCCGGCGTTGACCAGTAGCCTGTTAAGCTCCGGTATGCGTTCCAGATCGAGCTCCAGGTTGATTCCATCGCTTTGAATCGCCGCGGACGGATAGGATTCATGCGCTTTGAGAAACTGCAGGGCCTCTTCAGGACGGTCCGTCTTAATCAGCACGGCCGACTGTCCATGTTTCAGGAGGTCCTGGACGCTCCCCTCCACGCGGAGTCTGCCCTGGTGAATGATGGCCATCTGGGTCGCGATCAGCTCCACCTCGTACAACAGGTGGGATGACAGAAATATGGTCACCCCCCGTTCGCGGACCAGTTCCTGGATCAGCTCCCGCACCTCTTTCATCCCCTGCGGATCGAGTCCGGTCGTGGGCTCATCGAGGATCACCAGCTGTGGTTCGTTCATCAGGATCAGGGCCAGGCCAAGGCGCTGGTTCATCCCGTGGGAATAGGTCTTCACCGGGTCGTTTGCCCGGTCGGCGAGCCCGACCCGCTCCAGCTGTTTCATGATTTGACGGCTGGTCACGGGTTTCTGCAGCCCTCCCAGGATCTCCAGGTTGCGCAGGGCAGAGAGATGGCCATAAAACGCCGGCTTCTCAACCACGGCCCCCACCTTCTCCAGGGCCCTGTGACCGGCCGTTTTCAGTGACGCCCCGAAGATCTGCACATCCCCTTCCGTGGGAAAGACGAGATGCAGGATCATCCGGATAGTGGTGCTTTTACCTGCACCGTTGGGGCCGAGAAATCCGAAGACGTCACCCCGCCGGACCTCGATGTTCATATGGTCTACGGCCAATCTGTTTTTGTAGCGCTTGGTCAGATCAACGGTGCGCAGAACGGTATCGGACATGATGCCAATGGCCCTCACGATTCATTGAAGGGCAATCACTTTCATTTACCATAGATATACTTGATTTATAGATGGTTATCAAGCATTTCGTACTCTCCCCTTAACGGGTCATCATCCGCCGTCCTGCCTCCCGCCTTCCCGAGCGGGCCGCTGATGCCGCAACGGACCTTCCCGCTCCCCGGGCGGTTCGCCGCCGTCCTGATCGAGCGCAAGCAGACATTGGTGTATGAAATAACCTTCTCAATTTTCTTCAATATGTAGGGAAAATCCTTCAAACGACAACGCCAGGCAATGGCATTATTTATAAATACTATATTAAATCAAATATGTTGGCTCATAAAGACAGGTCTGGCATGCCCTGTGCTAATACAAAGCAAAAACAATACTGATTTAAGGAGCGAACAATTATGAAAGTATTGGTCGTTGATGACAATCGGTTATTGGCTGATACAATTCAGGAAATACTGGAAGATGACGGGCTCGAGGTGATGTCCGCAAGGGATGGCCTGGACGGATATTCGACCTACCTCCTCTTCAAGCCCGATATCATCATCACAGACATCCAGATGCCCCGGAAAAACGGCCTGGAAATGATGAAGCGTATAAGAGTCCATAATCCGATGATAAAGACGATCTACATGAGCGGTAATATAGACGCGTTTCAGCCGTTCCTCATGGAGGAGAAGAAGAGATATCCGGTCAGTTATTTTGAAAAACCCTTCTCTTTGGAATCATTGATGCGGG
>Ga0214473_10003431_pt1 | contig 19244 bp, 13 predicted proteins | sample RVTome_7_FD_203509 | JGI IMG/M metagenome (GOLD analysis project Ga0214473, IMG submission 203509) | Soil microbial communities from uranium-contaminated site in the Upper Colorado River Basin, Wyoming, United States - RVT98D197 | ecosystem: Environmental > Terrestrial > Soil > Contaminated >... | reverse complement strand
AGTCATGTGCCACCGGTAAAAGTTCATTTTTGTGATAGAATCAAACATATTTATTTAACAGTTGCCACGAAATAATACACCTGAAATAAGACCATATCATTTTAAGAACTAGTAAAACTTATATTATTAATAATATTGTACTGATTATGTATGAAATGGTTGAAAAAGTTCTTTCGAATTTGTTTAACTATTTTCACGTAATTACAGCAATTTAAAAAATTCTTTTTAGTCATTTAATTTTTTATTATTTAAGGCAGAAATAAGGCAGAATTAATTCTTTTAGGAACAGAGTATGAATATGCGAACTTTCGGAAATAGCGGAATTAGAGTCTCGGTATTAGGCTTTGGTGCCGGACACATTGGCGGAAATAATTTTACCGAAAGAGAAGTATCAAGCCTTCTAAATTCAGTTGTTGACCTTGGGATAAATTTAATTGACACAGCCCGAGCATATGGTTTATCGGAAAAAAGAATTGGCAGGCATTTATCGCACCGGAGAAATGATATTGTAATATCAACAAAAGTCGGATATGGCATTACGGGTGTTGATGATTGGACGTACGAATCAGTTACCAGGGGAATTGACGAGACATTAGTGAAATTTAGAACGGACTATGTTGACATAGTTCACCTCCATTCTTGTTCGCTTGAAGTTTTACAAAGAGGAGAAGTAATTGAAGCTTTAATAAAAACGCTGGAGAATGGAAAAATAAGAGTTGCAGCATATTCAGGGGAAAACGAAACACTTGAATTTGCAGCTGCAACAGGGAAATTTGGAGGCCTACAGTTTTCAATCAATCTTTTCGATCAAAGAAGTATTGATAATATCCTATCCTCAGCAAGACAACAGAACCTAGGAGTGATTGCCAAAAGACCGATTGCAAATGTTCCGTGGAAATTTAGTGAGAGGCCGAAAGGTGAATATTGCGAAGAGTATTGGCTTCGTATGAAAAAAATGAATCTGAATCTTGATATTGATTGGCTTGAAGCTGCAGTACGATTTACTGCATTTACAGAAGGAGTAAGCAGCTGCATAATTGGCAGTTCTTCTATTAATAACATTAAACAAAATATTATGAATCTTGAAAAAGGGAAATTGCCTGGTGACCTTTATTCCTCTATTAGAAAATCATTTAGAGAGAATGATGAAAACTGGATTGGGCAGATATAGATATCTATCACTTTAAGAGAATAAGCTTTTTGGAAAGAATATTATCAGAAGTCTTTAAAGTGTAGATATATATTCCGCTCGATAAAAGGCTGTTGTTAAACGATAGGGTCAGTTCATGTTCTCCCCGAACTTTATAATCCCGCTCTATTTCTTGAACAAGCTCACCGAGAGCATTATAAAGCTCTATCGATATGAAATCATCTTTTGGTAAGCTATATCGTATTGTCGTTACAGGGTTAAAGGGGTTTGGAAAGTTTTGATACAATTCTGCTTCGTTGGGAATTTCAATAAATATTTCAAATGTATCTTCAGTTATGTCTTTGATATAATCCTTGAAGAGATTTACCAATTCAGGTGAATTGTACTCATTAAAACCGTAGCCATCATTATTAATAACATCGTTGTGAACATAATGCCATACCAATGCAGATTTTGATTTGGAGTTTTTTATTTCCTTTAGCCAGTCTTCGTAAACGGAAATTTTATTTTGTTTTACGCCAAACTCACTCAAAATAATAGGCTTGTTGATTTGCTCGCTTATCTCTGTATGATCCATTATCCATGTAATGCCGGCTTTGGCATTTATATTCCAGGCCTCAGGGTAAGAATGAATTGAAGTATAGTCAATTTTAGATATTGCGCTGTTTGCGACAAAGCTTGTGCCCTTAGAACCATTAAATAAAAAATCTGATCCGTTGTAGAAAAAATTCAGGTTAGAATATCTGGATGCGTCAACATCGAAGCCAATTTCTCCCGTGGTCAATAAATGATTTGTATCAATACCTTTAAAGTATTCCGATGCTCTTTCATACCACATTTTTATATGACTATAAGAAAATCCGGAATTAGATGCTTCATTAATAAGTTCGAATGAGAAAATTGTCGGATCATCTTTGTACATAATTCCATTTAATGTATTAACACGATTAAGAATGTTGCTCAAATAATACTTATACCAGTTTGTGATTGTATCATTTGTAAAAAAATCATGATGTGAATACGACTTTGCTCTAGGCAGCGGCAGGTATTGGTTTGCCCATCGGATATACTGTTCAATTCCACCATAATCAGGAGAATTATTTGCTAATGTAAGAATCAAAAGTAAGTCATACTCTTTAGCTTTGGCAACAACATAATCTAATCCAATTAGTCCTTGTTCTAGTAATTCATTTGGCTTTGAACAAATTACCCCAGGATAAGTACTATCGGAATTATTAAATGCCCACGTTCGAATTACTTTAATACCAGAGTTTTTGGCAAATGTGAAAACATCATCAACGATATATCTCCTACTGGAATCAGCAACTTCCGTTTGAAGATAATAGGCATTAATTCCAAAAAATTTAAAGTCTTTACCGTTAAGCTGGAACCTGGAATTACTCGCGGTTACAAATTTATTTTGGGGAATAATAGTTACGAGTGACATTATGATTATTAAAAAGCAGTAATAAAATATCTTCAAGCGATAAAAATTATGTTAAATATTATATTCCAATTGCAGATTAAAAATAAAGTATGATCGGCCGATATGAAATGACTTGATGCACAGATATCATTAATATCTACCACTTAAGTAAGCAAATGCCTCATCAACTGCCTGATGAGTTCCGGTAATGACCAACGTATCGTGCATGTTCAATATTTCATTTCCAGAAGGATTGGTTATCGTCTTTCCATCTCGTACAATTGCTATTATAGTTGCAGAGGTTTTTACTCTCAAATTAATTTCCCTTAGGGATTTCCCAATAAATATATTGTCATCAACAACAAAAAAAGTATCAGTTAGTCCTGCGGCTAATATTTCATTCAAGTTGATTAATGAATGAACAGATGAATCTCCCTTTATCATCATGCTGTAAGATTCGCCGCGCAATAATGAAACCTGCTTCATTATGACATTTAACGGTATATGTAGCTTCCTTAAAACTTTACTGAATATTTGTAATGACGTTTCAAATTCCTCTGGAATTACCTCATCTGCGCCCAGAGTTATTAAGCTTTCTATTTCGCTCGTATACCGAGTTCTTACAATAGCATATATATCAGGATTCATTTTTTTTGCAAGCAATAAGCTTCTGCGTGTAGTGTGTGGATCGGATATTGCAAAAACTATGATGACCGCCTTTTTAATGTTAGCCCGATTGAGAATATCTTCCCTGCTGCTGTCTCCGAAAATGATTTTTTCACCCTTAGCGGTTTCAGACTTGACTGTGTCGGGATTTAATTCAACAACGACAAATTTTATTCCGGTTTCATTGAGAACCCTTGCAAGATTTCGTCCATTCAATCCAAAACCTATAATTATTACATGTCCGGTTAAGTTTATTTTATTTTTTTTGCCCGAAGTTGGTTCATATTTTCCTATTGTATCAGAAATTTGAGGGCTCATTTTGAAGAGAAAAGGAGTTAATATCATTGTAAAAATAGAAGAAGCCAGGAAGGAATAATAAAAATCACCTCCGATAAGATTGAAGTTCATTCCTGCTTGCATCAGCACAAATGAAAATTCGCCAATTTGTGCAAGCGAAAATCCCGCTGCCACTGCAACTCTTAGTGGATACTTCATAGATTTAATTGCTAAGATTACTATGAATACTTTAATTAGAATTACAGTAAGGGTTAATCCCAAAATAAAAATTGGATTCTGGAGAACAAATTGAATGTTTAGCAGCAATCCAACGGAAACGAAAAATACACTGTTAAAAGCATCTTTCAATGGGATGATCTCTGCTTCAACTTGATGGCTAAACTCTGATTCAGCTAATATTAGTCCGGCAATAAAAGCGCCGAGTGCAAGTGATAAACCTACTGAGTGAGTTAAATAGGCGGTTCCCAAAAGCAATAGAAGTATTCCTATAGTGAACACTTCTCTTAATCTTAATTTTGCAATGTGAAAAAGTATTTTAGGTATAATGAATCGTGCAGCGACTAAAATTATAGCAATAGTTCCCAGAGCCGTAAATATTTGCAAGAAAACTTTTTCAATGGAAAATTCTGAAGTCATTCCTAAAATTGGAAGAAGAAGAAAGATTGGTATGATTGCTAAATCTTGAAAAATCAATATTCCCAGTGCAATTCTTCCGTGAGGAGCTTCAAGCTCGTTTCTGTCCGAAAAGAGTTTTAAAACGATAGCTGTGCTTGAAAGACTAACCAGAAATCCAAGATAAACACTTTTATTAATTGGTATCCCGAATAAATAAAAAATAATTGAAGCAACTAATGTGGTTAGAGCAACTTGAAGTCCGCCAGCAATAAATAAAAATTTTTTCATTTTCATTAGGCGTTCGAGAGATACTTCAAGACCAATGGTAAATAGCAGAAGGATAACTCCCATTTCTGCCATAACCGCAATATTATCTACGTCGGAAATAAGTTGAAAACCGTAAGGGCCTATTACCATTCCAGCAACAAGAAAACCAACTATGCTTGGAATATGAATTCTGTTAAAAAGAAAAATAATGGGAATTGAAACCAGGAGAATGATGACAATATCGCGTATGATAATAAAATCTTGCATATAAACGGATTGTGTTCGTTTTACCTAGTATAAAAAACCGGTCGAGTAAAATACCGACCGGTGAAAAATAATCAAATGCATTGTGAGGAGAATTCTCTTATCTTACACCCAGCCTCTTAACTTACATGCTTCTGCTACTCGTGCCACTCCAACTACCATTGCACCCAGGCGGGGGTGAACTTTTTTTTCTTTTACGGCTTCATCAACCCTGCTATAAGCTTGCGTAAGCTTTTCATCAACAATTTTGTGAACAGATTTCTCATCCCAGAAGAATGAATATCTATCTTGGACCATTTCAAGGTAAGAAACAGTCACTCCGCCAGCGCTTGCAAGAATATCCGGTATAACATGAATTCCTCTTTTGCCAAGTATAATGTCTGCTTCCGGAGTAGTTGGACCATTTGCAAGTTCGCAAACTATCTTTGCTTTAATATTCTGAGCATTGCTGCCGTGAATTGCATTTTCCAGAGCTGCCGGGTAAAGTACATCAACATCAAGCTCCAATAAGGATTCATGCGGAATTTTTTTGGCACCCGGGAAATTAGCGATAGTTCCGTTTTTTAATTTATATTGAACTAATTCGGTTGTATCGAATCCATCGGCATTGAAAATCGCAGCACGAGAATCGCTTGCAGCAATAAGTTTCCCCCCATTCAAAATTTCCTGGTGAAGCAATGCAGCTCTCTGCCCCGCATTCCCAAACCCTTGAATTGCAAATTTGCCGGTTGGATTTACGTCAAGCTTTTTACATGCTTCTCTTACGGTAATAACTCCCCCTCTTGAAGTTGCATCTCTTCTACCCTCAGTGCCGCCTATTTGGGTTGGTTTGTCGGTAAACGCCCCCGGATGGTGTTGATTAATAATCGTTTCATACTCATCCATCATCCATGCCATAGTTTGAGGATTAGTGTAAACATCCGGTGCAGGAACATCCTTGTCTGCTCCGATTGACGGGGCGATAGCACGAACATACGCACGTGAAATATTTTCAAGTTCACGCTCAGATAACTTTTTAGGATCGCAGCAAACACCGCCTTTTGCGCCTCCAAGCGGCAAGTCAAGCACGGCGGTTTTCCAGGTCATCCAGCAAGCTAATGCTCTAATTGTATCTACTGTTTCATCCGGGTGAAATCTAATTCCACCCTTGGCCGGCCCACGAGCATAATTGTACTGGATTCTATATCCTTGAAAGATTTCAGTCTTTCCACTGTCCATTTTTACATGAAGTGTAAAGTTGAATTCTTTCTGAGGTGAGGTTAACAGTTTTATGGTTGCTTCATCTAAATTTAAAAGTTTTGCCGCTTCAAAAATTTGCTGCTGTGCAACCCTGAAAGAATTATATGATTGCATCTTTATTCCTCGAATTTTGATTTATCTTCATTGGATTTATCCTCGTTTTCGTTTTTTATCTTTGGATCAAGGATTATCCTGTACCAACAGTTTTTACATGTCAATGCCCTATCAACTCCGAGCAGAACTTGCTGCCAAGGGCTTAATTTATGTCCGCAATGCGGACACGAATCAAATATTTCCGGATGATTAGATTCTTTAGCCATTTTTATTAGTAACTAACTTAATGCTGATGTTACAATTTAAAGAAATATTATTTTAGATTCTCTTAGTTTTTCACAGAGACTGTCTTAAAGGTCAAAATGTATAGTCATTGCGAGTATCCACACAAACGGCGGGGAAGCGAAGCAATCCACCATCGGCGGATTTGCTCTTATAAAAAATGAGATCACTTCGTCCGTTAATCAACAAACTCGTACTGACAACTAGTCTTTTGAGCCAGCCTAGGCTTCCCCCGGTTTAAAAATAATTCCTTTTGTATGATGTCCATTCATTTTTATTTGTATCGGTTTATCGAATCGAAGTAAACGTGTGAAAGTTTTTACTTCAAGACTTGGTTGGTTAAGCAGCCATTCCCAATCCACAAATCCCTGATGCTTATGTTCATTTACGGAAAAGTAACCAACCATAAACGAAGTAATATTTTGAAAGAAGTGTGATCCCTGGGATGGTTCAACAGACATGTCTTTAAATCCTGTCTCAATTATTGCTTTCGCTCCGGCTATTTGTTCCCAGTGAACAGGTATCCCAAGCCACGGATCTAAAGAGCCCCATCTTCCTACACCGATTAACACATAAGGCCGTTTTTCATTCATCAGCATGTGGTTAAATGTGCTTACTTCTTTGGCAACCTCTCTGCTTTTAGCTCTATCAAACAGATGGTAATCGACAAGTACAACATCATAAATATCATTAAGCACTCCATTGCCTAAAACCTGATTACTTAAGCAAATTAATTTTTTGGGATCTATATTCTCAACATCAAGCTCTTCTGATTCGCGGCTTACCACTAATGGTCTCATCTGCAGCAAACCAAAATCTTTTGGCATTCCGGATTTCACCGACATTGTAACTGCAAATTCAATTTCAACCGGAGTTCCCATTCCCCATGTTCCCATGTCTAAAAGAAGGTCTAAAATTTGAGGAAGGGGGAACAACTTTCCTCTTAAAATAGGACCAAAGGTTACTATTCGGGCCCCACTTCTGGATAAGCCGTCGGTTATTCTATCATTATCAGGGGAATAAACTGAGCCGACATAATTCAGCGTTCTGTCCTCTTCAGCAATATTTAAACCAAACTGCTTCTGAAGAAGATCATGAGTAACATATCCAAAATCAGATTTACCAGCAAGATCGAGGGCGTAAAATTCATGCTGAGTGGCGCTCATTGATTCTTCTGCCGTATAAAATTGAATTAAATCGGTCGGATACTTAGGGCAGAACCGTACAGTATTTCCTCCATCAACAACAGTTTTCCCGAGTCCTAATGCTACAGATACAACCCCATCAATTGATTTTTGAGGAGGAAGCGGATAAAAATTATATGATCTTGCAACTCCCGAAATATCAGGGTAAAATCTTTCATTGTGTGAAATGCCGATCATTTTTTGAATGATCACAGCCATCTTTTCTTCTTCGAGGCGATATGATGTTATCTTGATATAATCCTTTGCGCCTTGATAAAAAGTTGAAGCATAGACTCTTTTAATAGTGTTTAAAAGCTCATTCAATCTTATTAGCGGGTTTGTTTGATTGTTTGGAAGCATGTATGTTTCATAAACGCCGGCAAAGGGATGATATTGGGAATCTTCGAGCAAGCTTGAGGACCTGACAGCAAGCGGTTCGCGAATGATATCGAGAAAAGCAGCGAGCTCACCGAGAACATCTTCGGGAAATTTGACTGCTTCTAAAAATTTTTTTGTTATTTCCTCATCATCGTTACAATTAAGAGCAAATTTTCTAAGATTATTCTCATCGATAAACTGATCAAAGATATCTGTACCAAGAACGACAGCCGGAGGGACAAATATTTTTACATCCGGAAATTGATTTCGTACATCGTAATTATTTATAAGTGTATTTACAAAACCCAACCCCCGTGCTTTACCGCCAAGCGAACCGCCGCCGATTCTTGCAAAGCTGCTTCTTGCATCGAACGTATCTTTTCTGAAATCTGTTATTATACCGCGCTGCCTTATATGACGGTAATTACGCAGAGAGAAAATTAAATCTTTTCTTAATTCGTCAACCGAAGCATAATCTGAAACTTTCCTCGGGCGCAAGCGATGTGCAAGCCAAAATTCCGTTCGTGCCTTCAGCCAGTTTGAAAAATGATTTCTTGAAGCATGGTAAACAATGCTTTCCTCGGGAACAATTTTTAACTGTTCTTCAAGCGTTCTTAAATCGTTTGCACGCCCGACTTCAACACCTTCTGTGGCACGAAAAATAAAATCGCCGAAGCTGAAAAATTGGTTCATGAATTGCCTCAACTCATTAAGAAGAAGAGGGGAATCCTTCATTATAAATGATGCCTTGGCGTTTAGAGCTAAATCTTCGTTATTAGCATTATTAGAAAGCAATAGGACCGGAACATCCGAATGATCTCTTTTCACTTCTTCGGCAAACCGAATTCCTGCTTGGGGATCCTGAACGCCTTTGCGAGGAAAGTCTATATCCGAAATAACGCCAAGAAGAAACTCTTTATATTTTTGATAATACTCCCACGCTTCCTCATAATTTGAGCAAAGAAGAATTTTCGGGCGGGCTCTCATTCTTAAAAATTTATGCGTAAGATTTATTCCCTCGGAAATTAATCTTTGTGACTGCTTTAAAATTTCTGTGTAAATAATAGGCATGAATGATGAATAATATCGCACATTATCTTCTATAACAATTATGCTTTGAACGCCTACCATTCGTGTATCGTGATCAACATTTAATTGGTCTTCAAGGAATTTAATTATGGCGATTATAATTCTAAAATCGCCCTGCCAGACAAAAATTTTATCAAAGACCGAAGTGTCATAGTTCAAAAGAAGATTGTTAAGCTCTTTATTGTCATGTGCAAGAAGGACAATCGGAATGTTTAGTCCTGATTCTTTAACGAGTTTTGCAAATTGAAGTGCGTGCATATCTTCTATGTGAAGAGTCGTGATTATAAGGTCGAAGCGCTTTTCATCTTTTGCAAGACTTATCGCATCATGCCCGCTCGAAACCCTTGTTAATTCAGGTGAGTGACTAAGGTTTAATCCCTGGTATTCGTTTCTGATTAATTCGTACAACCTTCCGTCTTCCTCAAAAAGATAAAGGTCATACAAGCTAGAAACTAAGAGAACGTCTCGAATACGAAGACGCATCAAATTCTGAAAACCCTGAAAGCGGTTTCCATAACCGTGCTCTACTAAAAGATCATCGAAGTTGGATCTTATTTCATCGAAGCGGGTTGAGGTTGTTTGGTTATTCATTACAGATAATTTGAATTTTTATGCAACTAATTTAATCATTTTGTAATTTGAAAATTGGGGAAATAAAAAAAGCGAAGGATTTTAATAAATCCTTCGCTTTTAAAAAAATAGGGTAAAGGCTTTACACAACGCCTTGATCAATCATCGCATCGGCAACTTTTAGAAATCCACCAATGTTTGCACCAATTACATAATTACCCGGGACTCCAAATCTTTCAGAAACATCAACACATGTTTTGTGAATGCTTTTCATAATCATGTGTAAGCGGTTATCAACTTCCTCTCTTGTCCATGGCATTCGCATACTGTTTTGTGTCATCTCAAGGCCTGAAGTAGCGACGCCACCGGCATTAGCAGCTTTTCCAGGTCCATAAAGTATTTTGTTATCCAAGAAAACTTTCACGCCATCAAGATTAGTCGGCATATTAGCGCCTTCACTTACAACATAAACACCATTCTTAACCAAATTTTCGGCATCTTTTCCGTTTATTTCATTTTGCGTTGCACTAGGGAATGCACAATGTGCCTTGTGATTCCACAATGGATTGAAATCTGCATTCTGATTCAGTTCAGTATATACTGCGCTCTTATATTTGTCGGCATACTCTTTCATTCTTCCGCGTCTAACGTTTTTCAATTCCATTACATATGCCAATTTATCTTTATCAATACCTGCTTCATCATAAATATATCCGTTCGAATCTGATAGTGTAACTACTTTGCCGCCAAGCTGATTTACTTTTTCAACGGTGTATTGTGCAACATTTCCGCTGCCGGATACCAGGCAAACTTTTCCTTCGAGTGTTTGTTTTTTTATACCCAACATTTCAGCTGCAAAATAAACTGCACCGTAACCTGTTGCTTCAGGACGAATGAGCGAACCTCCCCAATTCAATCCTTTTCCTGTTAGCACGCCGGTAAATTCATTTCTTAATTTTTTGTATTGACCAAATAAATAACCGATTTCTCTTCCACCAACGCCAATATCTCCGGCAGGAACATCCGTATCAGGGCCAATATGCCTAAAAAGTTCACTCATAAATGCCTGGCAAAAACGCATAATTTTAAGATCGCTTTTTCCTTTTGGATCGAAATCAGAACCGCCTTTTCCGCCGCCCATTGGTAAAGTTGTTAAACTGTTTTTAAATACTTGTTCGAATGCTAAGAATTTTAATATACCCTGGTTAACGGATGGGTGGAATCTCAATCCGCCTTTGTAAGGACCAATTGCGCTGTTCATTTCAATACGGAAACCACGATTCACATGAACTTCACCTTGATCGTCAACCCAGGGAACACGAAAAGTTATAATCCTTTCAGGTTCAATAATTCTTTCAAGAATTTTTGCAGCACGGTATTCAGGATGTCTGTCCAAAACAAGTGCGAGGGATTCAGCTACTTCTTGAACTGCCTGATGAAATTCAGGTTCGGCAGGATTTTTTGCTTTTACTTCTGCCATTAGATCTTTTATGTATTGCGACATTTTTACCTCCAATAATTTTAAAATGAGTATTATTAGATGAGATTGTTCTAATCATCTAAAGAGATATTTATTGTAGAAGAATTTAAGATTAGTATAAAAAGCTAAAAAGAAGAATAAGTCTGATTATTCTGTAATAGAAATTGTGACAAGAAAACCTAACATTTCTTAGATATGCCAGATTTTAACCTACAAGTCAGTTGCGGAAATCTGGCATATCTTGGAGCTTATTGTTCGAAGGACTCCTTTGGAGGAATTTGTTTTTTATGAATTGGAATTTCTACGATTATTCGTTCAGCTTGTTGTTAATAACGTATTGAGTAATTTCAACGTTTGATTTCAAGTTCATCTTCTCAAAGATACGGTTACGGTAAGTATAAAATGTATGAGTACTAATGGATAAATCCTCAGAAATTTTTTCTGCAGATTCACCCGAAGCTATTTTGCACATCACTTCATATTCTCTGTCGGAAAGATTTTCGTGAGATAATTTATTATGGGAGCCGTTAACGGTATCGGCAAGTTGTTCGGCTAAGGATTGGCTAATGTATTTCCCTCCCGATACGATTTTTCTTATTGCTATCACCAGCTCATTTGGAGCGCTTGCTTTTTTTAGATAACCTGAAGCGCCGGCTTTTAAAGCTCTGATTCCATATTGTTCCTCTGCATACATGCTTAGAATTAAGACAGGCAAATCGGGATTCTGAACTCTCAAATCTTTCAGTAAGTCCAAACCGGATTTTCCCGGCATATTAATATCTATTATTGCAATGTCAAAATCATTTTTTGTAATTGTGGCAAATACTTCATTAGCATTTGCAGCTTCTCCGGTTACTTTCATATCGGATTCTTCAGCAACAACTTGCTTTAATCCTTCTCTAACGATTGCGTGGTCATCGGCGATTAAAATCTTTATCATCGTTGTTATTTTTCGTTTGTAAAGGTTATAAAGTTTTTAAGGTTCATAAGGTTATAAAGTTTTTATTAGCGATGAAAGCATTTTGGATATTGACAGGGAAAGATCATACGCAACATTAAATTGTTCTTCCATTATATAATTTAAATTTTTAGCTAAATAAAGCATGTTCCTAACTTCTCCAGCGCTCCCTTTTGCAATAAACAAAAATTGTTTGAATTCCTTGTTGCTCTTTCTTTCAAATCCTTCTGCAATATTGTTACTTACAGAAACCGCTGCGTTTTGAATTTGGTCCTTGAATCTATAATCTTTAATAGATTGAAAATTTTTGTAAATCATTAGCGCCAATTGCTGAGCTTTCTGCCAGACTATCATATCTTCGAATCGATCAAACTTCATTTAATATATTACCTTTAAATCTTTTTAAATAAACTTTCCGAACTTTCTAACCCTGATAAACTTTTTAACCCTTACACACTTTACAAACTTTCTTAACCTTATAAACTTTACAAACTAAACAACGGTAGCTCTACACGCACATTAGTTCCGCTATTCATCGAGCTTTTAATCGAAACGCTTCCTCCAAACAGCATTGCTCGTTCCTTCATCCCGAGTATTCCAAGCGATCTTGAATCATTAATTTGATTTGCTGTTATTCCTTTTCCATTATCTTTTATTTCGAGGATAAGATTGTCTTTATATTCCTTTAAACTTATCGCAACTTTATTTGCATTTGCGTGACGGGCAACATTTGTAAGTGCTTCTTGAAATATTCTAAACACAGCAGTCGATTTTTCTTTATCTAATAATGGTTCTTCTTTTGGTAAATCACAAATACATTCAATTGTCGTTCGTTCTGAAAAATCCTTTGCCTGCCAATCAATTGCTGAACCGATTCCAAGTTCATCTAAAACATTAGGACGAAGCTTTTCGGCAATTTTTTGAATCGAATCAATTGAATCGTCAATTAGCCGAAGAGAGGAATCAATTTTATCTTTTAAAATTTGCTGATCGCTATTAAGTTTTTTACCAATAAGTGAAATCTGAATTTTTAAGAATGTGAGCATTTGTCCAAGTTCATCATGAATTTCCCTTGCGATCAAGGTTCTTTCCTCTTCCCTAATGTTTTGCAAATGAAGTGCAAGATTTCGCAATCTATCGCCTGCATCTTTAATTTTTCTTTCTGCCTCTTCACGCTGACTGACATCCCGTGAAATGAACAGCACAGCCGGTTTGTCATTAAATTCAATTGAATGTGCGCTTATTTCAGCCGGAATATTTTTCCCGGTTTTTGTTACTTGAACAGCATCAAAGATTGCATGCCCGTTTAGCCAGATGTTATCAATTATCTTTACAATTTCGCCCTCAAAGTTATTAAATATAACCGAGTATGGGTTTTGATCATGTAATTCTTCTTTGGTGTAATTAAGCGTTCGGCATGCAACTTCATTTACTTCCGCAAAGTTGCTGAGCGTTCTTCCATAATTAAGATAGCAGACGAACATTGCATCATTAGCTTGATTAAAAACACTTCGGTAACGTTCCTCACTCTTTAAAAGCTTGAACTCGGTTTGTTTTTTTTCTGTAATGTCACGAATGATCAAAAGCAGTAAATTTTGTTTTTCATGATTTTCTACGAGTGCGCTTGTAAACTCCAGCCAAATTTTTGTGCCGTCACTTAAAGCAGATTCTACTTCAATCCTTTGTTCATTAATTTCTTTTTTGAAAATTTTTTTTATTAAGTCTGAAATTTCTTTTTGATAGTCGTGGGCAAAGTTTGAAATGAAGTTTAAAGTAGGGCTTGAATTTTCACCGAATATGTGCCCGTAAGCTCTGTTTGAGTGGTGTACAATTCCTTGCTCATCAATCAAGCATAACGCATCGGTGAAGCTGTTAAATATATCTGATAATTGAATATCTAAAATCTGGTGTGGCCGGTTATTTAATTGCACCTGGTTTAATAATAATGCCTTTGTTTTTATGCCCGCTTATTTTAACAATAATTGATTGATCAAATCTCAAATGCCTTGTGAATTCTAACTCTTCAACTGCTGGAATTTTTAATAACCAGTCCCAATCGATAAAACCAAAATGAATAAAAGAGTTAACGGTAAAATAACCAACTCTGAATGAAGTAATATTTTGGAAGAAATGTGAACCCTGGGAGGGTGTGACATTTAAATCTTTAAAACCCGCTTCCACGATAACACTTGCGCCTGCTATCTGATCCCAGGTTACGGGTATCCCAAGCCATGGATCAAGACTTCCCCATCTTCCTACGCCAATCAACAGGTACGGTTTTTTTTGATCTACTAATTTGGAATTTAAAGTACTTACCTCATTTGCGACAGTCCTGCTTTTGCCGCGGTCAAACTTTTCGATATCAACAACCACTATATCGAAAATATTTGTGATTGCGCCATTGCCTAAAACCTGTTCACTTTGGCATAATAAATCTTCCTGTGAGATATTCTCAACATCCAATTCTTCCTGTTCATGGCTTATGACCAATGGACGCATTTGTAACAATTCGAATTGCTTAGGAGTATTTTCCGGCACTTTAAGATTTACAGCAAACTCAAGCTCGATTGGAACTCCCATACCCCAGGTTCCTAATTCTAATAGAACATCAAGGATTTCTGCCAATGGAAATGCTTTGTGCTTAAGCACGGGAGCAAAGGTTACAACCCGTGTTCCGGGTCGTGAGATACCGTCATATACTGCGTCGTTTTCGGCTGAATAAGTTGAACCGACATAAAAAAGCGTTTGATCTTTCTCTGCTACTGAGAGTTCGAACCTTTTTACAAACCTATCAGGTGCATGATCAAGCAAACTTTCCGGATCATCATTAATCTCCAAGGCATAAAATTCTTGCTGTGCGTTTCTAATTGTTTCTTTGGTTGAAAAGAACTGAAGTAAATGTTTAGGATATTTTGGACAGAATCTTACTGTATTTCCCCCATCTACAACTGTTTTTCCTAAACCGAGAGCCACTTGTGCAATTCCGTCCGCTGACTTTTGCGGCGGGACCGGATAAAAATTATATGATTTTGCAACGCCAGCAAAATCCGGATAAAACCGATTCTCTCTTTTTGCACCAACTAACCTTTGTACGATCACTGCCATTTTTTCTTCTTCCATCCGATAAGCAGTTGCTTTCATGTAGTCTTTTGCTTGTTTGAAGAAAGTAGAAGCAAATACGGATTTGATGCATTCAAGCAGTTGAGCCAATCTAACTGCAGGATCCGGATGATTATTAGGTATCATGTATGTTTCATAAACGCCCGCAAACGGCTGAAACTGCGAATCTTCCAATAAGCTTGATGATCTGATTGCCAAAGGCTCATGGATGATATCGAGAAACTCATTTAGTCTTTTTATTATCTCGAATGGGAATTTTTTTGCATCAATAAATTTATTAAGTAATATTTTATCATCGGTTTCCTGGTAGGCAAAAGATTCAAGATGATTTTCTTCAAGGAATTGATCGAATACATCAGTTCCGATAACCACCGCTGATGGAACGGATATCTCAACATCTTCAAATTTATACCTGATCTTTTGGCTGTTTATCATAGTGTTAATAAATCCCAATCCGCGTGCTTTACCGCCAAGCGATCCTTTTCCAATTCTGGCAAAGCTGTTTATCGGATCAAAAAGTTCTTTATCAAATTCGGTAATTGTTCCGCGAGTTCGTTCTTCAGTATAAGACCTAATCGAATCTAAGATCTCTTTGCGAAGATCATCCGGAGTCTGAAACTCAGAAACTTTTTTGGGTCTTAATTTGTGAGCAAGCCAAAATTCAGTTCTGGCTTTAAACCATTTTGAGAAATGATTTCGCTCTGCATGATAAACAATACTTTCAACAGGAACTTGCATTAATTGTTCTTCTAAAATTTTCAGATTATTTGCCCTGCCAACTTCACTCCCATCGGGCATTCTGAAAACAAAATCACCAAATCCAAAATTATCAAGCATGAAATGGCGTAAATGGTAAAGTAATCTCGGGGAACCTTTCTGGAGAAAAGATATGCCAATTGATTTTGCAACTTCAGCATATTCAGCATTACTTGATTGAAGAAGAATTGGAATATCGCTTTGGCGTTCCTTAACATTTTTAGCAAATTTAATTCCTGCCTCGGGGTCTCGAACACCATGATCTCTAAAGTTGTTGTCGGTAATTATACCGAGAATAAATTCTTCATACTTATCAAAGTAATTCCAAGCTTCTTCATAGGTTGAACAAAGAAGGATTTTCGGTCTTGCGCGCATCCGAAGAAATTTATGCGTGATATTTACTCCCTCGGAAATCAAACGCTGTGATTGCTTAAACACTTCGGTATAAACTAAAGGAAGGTAAGACGAATAAAACTTAACATTATCTTCAACTAAAATTATCGATTGAACACCTACAGTCTGAGTGTCACTATCTAAGTTTAAACGGTCCTCTACATATTTAACTATCCCCATTAAGAGTTTGTAATCACCTTGCCAGATAAATAATCTATCAAAGATTGAAGTATCATGCTGAGATGTTAGCTCTTTTCTTTCACGGTTATCATAAGCGAGTAGTATAAGCGGAGTATCTTTATTGATGCTTCTGATTTTTTGAGCAAGCTTTATAACATGCATATCTTCAATATGCAGAGTAGTAATTATTATATCAAATTCCTCTTCATTTTCAAGCAGATTGATTGCTTCTTTACCGGTTGTAACATGGGTTATTTCCGGTGCCCAGCTTAAATTGAGAGTTTGATATTCTTCCCTGATTAATTCATAAAGCCTTCCGTCTTCTTCAAATAAATAAAAATCGTACAAGCTCGATACGAGAAGAATTTCCCGTACCTTCTTGTGCATAAGTTTTTGGAATAATCTTATTCGATTTCTAAATACATCTTCGGCATTTATCTGAATATTCTGTTCTAAGCTATAAGGCATATTAATACATTTTAAATAAAATTAAACACAGAATTGGATGGGAATATTCTTATGTCGGATATTAAAGTGACTTAGATCGTCATTCTACGACAAATATAACTATTAATATTTTGTTTTAATTACAATTTATTTTCTCTGCAGCATCGAAAATCTCAACAGTCCAATCCGAGTCTAATAAATTGATGTTTTTGCGAAATCTCAGATGACCTGTAGAATAAGAGATGGGATTAATTTTCAATCCAGAGATTTCCTTCATCTGTTTATCAACCAACCTGGATCTATTAACCGGTTTCTTCAATGAAATCAATTTTGTTGCATAAAATTTTTTTGAATAAGAGCATATTCGATCAAGATCCTCTTTATTAGGGATTTTGTGCTTTCCTTTCATAAAAGGTGTTAATGCTACAAGCGGATTTTTGCTCAATAATCTTTCCCAAATTTTATCATCATGTCCAGTTATCGATCCATGGTGCGCTGCTTTATAAAATGATGCTAATGAATTATTTACTACTTGACAATTCGAGATTGCTTCCCATCCACTTCCTTTATTGGTAGATGATTCCATATCTGCACCTAGAAGCAGGTGATCATTATCTATTTTTACCCATAAGACTATAGAATGATTGTTTCTAGATGGATGTTTAGCTCTTTTTTTTGCTCCTTTTAATTCATTAATTAATCCCGAAATCTCTAGCAATGAATTTTGATAATCATCCTCTGATGGAGACAATGAAATCAGGGCAACATTTCTTTTATCATGTTTCCAAAGGGTCTTATCACTTGCGGCGTGTTTTAAGTTTGTTTTTCCGGTCTGTGTTTTTCTGACTACTGAAGTCTGAATAATTTCGTACATTTCTTCGATACCGCAATTCGTCATCATTGCCCTCTCTTTTAGGGCATAAACATAGGTTAAGAATTCTTGCTTTAATAGTGCTGAGGATAATACTATAGTCGAATTTGAGGCTAATTTATGTAAATTCGAGATACCTCGAATATGATCATCATGCCAATGGGTGACTATTATATACTTTAAATCATTAGATATCGATACGCCAATTTGCTCTAAATATTTAAGTGGGATACTTTTTTTAGAATTTAAATCTATACATGAGTCTATCACAAACCAATTATTATCTGTTAAATGAAGTACAATACATTCTCCATACCCGGGTCCAAAAATGGAAATTTCTATTTCATTTGTAGCTGGTTTGCAATTTATCTCATTCAAACTCAAGCTGTCCTCTGATTCTGGAAGCATTTTTTTGGGCTGATTGAATTTCTGAAGTGTGCCATGTTGGTAATCGTCTGAATTTAATAATAGATTGACGGATTTTTTGTCCATTTTTCTTCTTCAGATAACCAAGCGACCAATAAAATACGGCCCCTTCTTCTAATAATTCTTTATCATCATCGGAAATCTCTTCGAGCGGTATTTCTGCTTCTTCTTCGAATCCTTTATTTGAAATATCATAAAGTCTTGCTAGAAATGTATTCCCAGTTATTGATAAAACAAAACCTTCCCATTTTTGTAAACAGTTAAAAACCTCCTCAGTCTTTTTAGTCGTTCTCTCTGGAAATACAAAGACGGGGTTATATTTTAATTTATTCGGGGCATTACATAAATTATTTGTTAAATCAATCGGTGTTGATACTGATGAAGAACTATCCTCGTTTTGGGGTTTTACTAATTCTTCAACGTTTGAATAATAATCTTTTTCGCCCACTTGTTTTAATGCAGAAGTACTCATATCCAACTCAATATTTTTTTTATGATATTTAATGAATTTTCAACAGAAACTGTCCATTGCTTTTTTAAAATACCTATTAATTCTAAAGATGAAGTCACTTTTTCCAATTCCTTTGCCTCATAATGATCATTTAAATCCAAATGGATTGAATTAGCCTGTAATCTTGAGGGTTCAATACTAGTGATAATAAAACCATTGTGATCATCATCTCTTAAAGATTTAATTTGTAACCTATTTAATCCAGGTGATTTTAAGATTTCCTTCCACTTTTCTTTAGGAGCCAAAAGATCTCCAATTCCATTCCATTTGTCAGCATCATAAGGACCAAAATCACCAAAAAAATTAATTCCTAATTGTTTTATGGGTGTAGATTCTAATATTTTAAATGTACCTAAAACAAGATCCCTTAAACTTTCGTGATGTGATTCGAATTTTGTACTTATTGAGAATTTTGCACGAGTGACGACAAGATGAAACCAATCTGCCTCAAGATCAGTTACCTCAGGATGAATTATTTTAATTTTAGTAGTCTCGGTATCGGATTCGCTCAGGAGGCCAGTATCTTTTAACCAAATTGGTTGAAAAATAGGAGGAGTAAAATCACCAATTAATACTATAGAGTGGTGCAAATTTATTTTATTTGGTAATATCATCACTTTT